>VOFK01004200.1_pt1 | contig 55443 bp, 57 predicted proteins | sample 5384121 | NCBI WGS metagenome assembly VOFK01 (sample SAMN12384730, study PRJNA508395) | human gut metagenome | isolation source: healthy gut J | host: Homo sapiens | reverse complement strand
GATAAAGGCAAGCTGTTGTTCCGTCCGGGGGGGCACGGCGCGCTGATTGAGAACCTGAATGATTTGGATGCCGATGTTATCTTTATCAAGAATATAGATAATGTGGTTCCCGATCGCTTGAAAGAGGATACTGTTACGTATAAAAAGCTGATTGCGGGGGTACTGGTTACTCTGCAGAAGCAGGTATTTGAATATTTGGAATTACTGGATGGCGGTAAATATACACATGCGCAGCTGGAAGAGATCATTCGTTTCTTACAGCAGACTTTATGTTGCCGCAAACTGGATATCAAGGATCTGGAAGATGCCGACCTGGTTATTTATCTGCGTAAGAAGTTGAACCGTCCGATGCGTGTATGCGGTATGGTGAAGAATGTGGGTGAACCGGGAGGCGGCCCGTTCCTGGCTTATAATGCGGATGGTACTGTTTCATTGCAAATTTTGGAAAGTTCTCAGATTGACATGAATGATCCGGTCAAGAAAGAGATGTTCGAGAAGGGTACTCACTTTAATCCGGTGGATTTGGTGTGTGCGGTACGCGATTATAAAGGAAACAAATTCGACTTGGTGAAGTATGTGGATAAGGCTACAGGTTTTATCTCTTATAAATCAAAGAACGGTAGAGAACTGAAAGCATTGGAGCTTCCGGGCTTGTGGAACGGCGCAATGAGTGACTGGAACACTGTTTTTGTTGAAGTGCCGTTGAGTACCTTTAATCCGGTGAAGACTGTGAATGATTTGTTGCGTGAACAGCATCAATAATTCCTTTTTTTATTATAGACTACATGGATTTATACAGATCGGACGATTTGTGTAGGTCCGTGTAGTTTTTTGTGAAATTAATTTATATACCCTTGATTACTAACCTATAATTAAAAAGAATGAACCTGCTGACCTTTATTGCCCCACTGGCTGTGGCGGCAACTTTTATGATGCCGGCCGATGCTGCAAATCACAAAGAATTACCGGCATTGGGGAATACTCATATTCAAGTATTCGACAAAACCCCTGTTTGTTTTCGTCCCGATTCTTTCCCTAATTATACTCCTGCCAATGCTGACGGAGTGATCCGTCTGGTAAACGGGCGTATCATTTTAAAGAAAATAACCTTGCCCGATTATAAAAGGGATGTGGATGTTACCCTGAAAGTAACTGTAGCTTCCAATGGTGACCGTTGGGATAAATCTGGATCTTGTTTTGTGCTTCCCAAAGAATCGGTGATTAATCTGATGAATATAGCCGAAGGCAAGAGGGCGTTTCCTGCGGTAGACAGTACCAAATATGAAAAAATGATTGGTATTGTTCCGGGTCAGGATTATGTGCCTACCCTTGAACTGATGCGTTTTATGACCCCGTTCGGTGTGGGGTATTATAGTTCGGATAATGATTCTTTGAGCAGCAAGAGGCGTCCTGTATATATCCCGAAATGGGAAAAGAGTGTGACTTGGGTGCAGGATATTACCGATCTTTATCCGGCATTGGAGAGAGAGGCATACGTGGGAATTTATATTGATACATGGACTGCCGAGGGGTATGTGGCCAGTATGGAATTGGATGTGAAGGAGAGTAAGATCACTTGCGACGTGATGCCGGAGCGCCGTGTGAAGCCTTTGATGAATACGGTGTATTATATCGGACAGACTTATCCGGATATTTTCTCACGCAAAGATGTAGTGATGGATTTTGATATGCCGAAAGCTGCCAAGAATGTTCGTTTGAAGTATATTGTAACAGGTCACGGAGGACATAGTGGCGGAGATGAGTTTGTGGAGAAACGGAACATCGTGTCTGTTGATGGCAAGGAGGTGTTGAATTTCATTCCTTGGCGTGATGACTGTGCTTCTTTCCGCCGTTTTAATCCGGCCACGGGAGTATGGCTGATACCACGAGTTGCCGCATATATAGGTGATAAGGGGTATACGACAAAAGAGATTGAAGAACCTTTGGCTTCTTCGGATTTGTCCCGTTCCAATTGGTGTCCGGGTAGCGATGTGATGCCTGAGGAGGCTGTTATTGGTGACTTGTCGGCCGGTAAACATTCTTTTAAGGTAAGTATCCCTGAGGCACAACAGGTAGATGGCAATAAATTGAATCATTGGCTGGTTTCAGCTTATTTGGTTTGGGAGGAATAACTTTTCCCGATTATTAATAGCTGCTGGAGCGGTTTGAATCTTTCCGAATATGAATGGTGAATTTCTTTCGGAAGGATTCAAAGCCTCTTTGCGGTAAATGGACATTATTTGTTTTTTCTTTTCATGCTGCGGATGATTTCTTTGTCCTCCGTGCTTACCCGATAAGATTCTATGATTTTTTGTAGTGCCTTATTGTAAGTAAAGTCATCTAAATGATTTTCCTTCAGATAGTTCATCGTTTTTTGAGGAAACTTGACATAACATACGGATAAAGCCCATGCTACAGCCATCTTCACATAATATCCTTCGTGACTGATCCGGTCCATCCATTGCAATACGTTGTCTATATACTCTTCGTCAATATAATGAGCCATTGCCATTACTACTCCGAAACGTATTTCATATTCTTTGTCGGATTTCATCCGGTCTTCCAAAAATAGCCAGACCCTTTTCTTGTTCTTGTCCACAAACCGTTGTTTGCCGTAAAAGTCAAAGGTGTCACAAACAGACCAACTGTTGATGATGGCAACAAACCGGGCAACCAGTGAAAGATATGCTTGCGTGTCTTTCATTTTCAGATTACTTATTACCATACCTTGTAGCATACGTTCCTCCATATAATAAGTATCCGCAGTCTGTAGATAACTCTCCCAGTCATCTTTGGCAATTTGTGCTCCTAACCGCCTTAGGGCAGGGATGCGGATACCCAATACATTTTCTATTCCCGGATGCAGCGATTCGGTGAACTTTTTATTTTCATTTTCTGCCAGTTGCAGCAAATTTTCTTTTATGGTCAATCCATTGATACGATATTCGTCCATTTTGTTTTTGTAAGATAGGGTTAGATTTTCAGTCCCATGATATAATCGTTCATATAATATCCGTAGCCTATATGGAAATCTCCTTCTGCAACTTTTTCCATTCCCAAATGTTGGTAGAATTGTAAAGCCTTATTGTTACGGTTTACATTCAAATGCATTTCGCAAGGTCCGGGATGGATTTCTTTAATTGCTTTGACGGCCTGCTCAAATAGTGCTTTGCCTAACCGGCAACCTTGAAAACGGGGAAGTACATAGATTTTCTGCAGATGAAATAAATGTTCTCCTTCGGGCTGTATGGAAACATATCCGGCAGCTTCTCCATCTTTGTAAGCTATGTAATAGATGTGCCCTTCCTCTTCCATTTGTTTACGCAGGTTTTTCGGAGAGTACATCCAGTCCATCATGTAATCCAATTGTTCTTTTGAAAGAATTTCCCGGTAGGTAGCCGGAAACACGATCTGAGCCATCTCGTTAATCAACTGAATATCATTGGTCGTTGCCTTTTTTATGGTAAACATGATCTTTATATCTTTTTAGTGTTATAACGAGAGGCAAAGATAAACTTTTTGCAAAGAAAAAAAGGGGCTTCCTTTCTTTTTTCTTGTTTAAATATTAATTTATGCAAAATAGTAGAACTATGTAATACAAGGTACTTGTATAATACATATATTTGTGCCAAACAAAGTATTATAGATTATGAATGTAGACAATGTACGATCTCAGATGCGCAAAGGAATGCTGGAATACTGCATTTTATTGTTGTTGCACAAAGAGCCGTCATATGCTTCGGATATCATTCAAAAATTGAAAGAAGCCCGGCTCATTGTAGTAGAAGGGACGCTTTATCCGCTGCTTACCCGGCTGAAAAACGATGACCTGCTCTCATACGAATGGGTAGAGTCCACTCAGGGACCACCTCGTAAATATTATAGTCTCACTCCTCAGGGTGAAACATTCCTTAGCGGACTGGAGGCTGCTTGGGAGGAGCTGGCGAATACAGTGAATCATTTAAAAAACAATTAAAAACAGGATACAATGAAAAAGACTTTAACCATAAATTTAGGAGGTACCGTTTATTATATAGACGAAGACGCTTACCATTTGTTGGATAACTATTTAACTAACCTGCGTATTCACTTCTGTCGTGAGGAGGGAGCGGAAGAAATTGTACATGATATAGAATTACGTATCTCTGAGCTGTTTACCGACCGTTTGAATGAAGGTAAACAGGTTATTACCATTGAAGATGTGGAAGAAATCATAGCCCGGATGGGTAAACCCGAAGATCTTTCCGATGAAGAAAGTGTAGAAGCATCGGGTTCGGAAAAAAAAAAAAGGAACCACTATGCGCCGCTTGTTTCGTGATCCGGACAATAAGATACTAGGTGGAGTGGCTTCCGGACTGGCTGCTTATATGGGATGGGATGTTACTTGGGTACGTATCATTCTATTGGTTCTTGGTTTCTTTGTTCATGGGGTGATATTGGCTTATATCATAGCGTGGATTATTATTCCTATGGCGCGTACCGCTCCCGAGAAACTCGCCATGAAGGGGGCTGCTATTAATGTGGAGAATATAGGCAAGACTGTAACAGACGGATTTGAAAAAGTGAATGATTATGTACGCTCAGACCGTCCTAGGAGTATCTTGCAAAAGATAGGGGAGGGGATTGTGTCTGTGGCAGGGTTCCTTATCAAGTTCCTGCTTGTTTTCATTGCTATTTGCTGTGCGCCTGTATTGTTTGTATTATTGATTGTCTTTTTTGCATTGCTGATGGCGGCTACGGGACTGATTGCTGCATTGCCGGCTGTGCTTTATGAGATGCTGCCTGCGGTTAATTGGGCTACGGTGGGTAGCTCTCCGGGGTTGACTGTCGCTATGTCCGTAGCAGGTATTCTGGTTATCGGTATTCCTATTATAGGACTGATACACATGCTGATGCGTCATTTTGGAGGTTGGCAACCCATGTCCATTGTAACCAAAATTATATTTATCGTATTGTGGCTCATCGCGTTGGGAGTGGGTGTTTTCTTTATACTGAATGATCCAAATATTGCTTCAATGATATCGTATAGTTTATAAAATACACTATCTTTGCAGATGGAAAGTTGGGAATCAAGAAGTGTCTTGTTCTCAACTCTCCGTTTTTTGTAAGGAATATCAAACATATATAAATACTATGACTAAGAAGATTTTATTGCTGGGTTCTGGCGAATTAGGTAAGGAATTCGTCATTGCGGCAAAAACGTAAAGGGCAGTATGTTATTGCTTGCGACTCTTATGCAGGTGCTCCGCCATGCAGGTGGCTGATGAATTTGAAGTGTTCAGTATGCTTGACGGTGATGCGTTGGATGCTGTGGTAGCCAAACACAAGCCGGATATAATTGTGCCTGAAATTGAAGCTATCCGTACCGAACGTCTGTATCATTTGGAACAGGAAGGTATTCAAGTAGTGCCGAGTGCCCGTGCAGTGAATTTCACGATGAACCGCAAGGCCATTCGTGATTTGGCAGCTAAGGAATTAGGATTAAAGACAGCCAAGTATTTCTATGCCAAGTCTTTGGAAGAATTGCAGGAGGCCGCAAAAGAGATTGGCTTTCCTGTGTGGTGAAACCTTTTGATGTCTTCATCCGGCAAAGGCCAGTCTTTGGTCAAGAGCGCGGATGAGTTGGAACAGGCATGGCATTATGGATGTGAAGGCAGTCGTGGAGATATTAAAGAATTGATCATTGAGGAATTTATTCAGTTCGATAGTGAGATTACTTTGCTCACCGTCACTCAGAAAAACGGTCCTACTTTGTTCTGTCCGCCTATCGGACATGTACAGAAAGGGGGAGATTATAGGGAAAGTTTCCAGCCGGCGCACATTGATCCCGAACATTTGAAGGAGGCACAGCGTATGGCCGATAAAGTGACGGCGGCTTTGACCGGTGCGGGAATCTGGGGAGTTGAATTTTTCTTGAGTCATGAAAACGGAGTTTATTTCTCCGAACTTTCTCCCCGTCCGCATGATACCGGAATGGTGACTTTGGCAGGTACTCAGAATTTAAATGAGTTTGAGTTGCATCTGCGTGCGGTGTTAGGACTTCCTATCCCTGAAATTACACAAGAACGCATAGGGGCCAGTGCAGTGATTCTTTCTCCAATTGCCAGCAAGGAAGCTCCCCGTTATCGTGGTGAAGAGGAAGTTTGTAAGGAGACAAATACTTATCTCCGTATTTTTGGTAAACCTTATACAAAATTGAACCGCCGTATGGGAGTTGTGGTTTGTTATGCTCCTAATGGCAGTGACTTGGACGCTTTGCGTGACAAGTGCAAGGCTGCTGCTGCAAAGGTAGAGGTGTATTAATATCTTGTATTGATGGATATAAAATAAAGGTCCGGGCTTTTCCAAGTCCGGACCTTTTGTTGTTCCAAAGGTGTGCTTCCCTGAAACAAGGTTTTATAGTTTTTCTTTTTAAAAGAAGGGCGTAGGGAGACTTTTTTCTGTAAGGAGTATGTGACCTTGTAATCAGATTCATCCTTAAAATATTTTATTCGGATTCCTAAACCTTTCCTGACGTATGGTTAAGGGTTTTCTTCCTGCCTGTTTTATCTCCGCAAGCCTTTGGAGTTGTCTCCATAAGCTTTGGAGTTAACTCCATAGCCTTGGGAGATAACTCCAAAGGCTATGGAGATAGAATATATCCGTATAAAAAGGTTTAATCTGAAGATAGAAAAGGCTTATACAATAGGGAGGATATGAGCATTCGTTTAATTCCGTTAGCGGGTTATTGCTTTTTTCATCCCTTCCGGTCCTTTGGACTTCATGAGGCGGAAAGATTGGTTTAGTCATTCTTTCTTTTCTTGGTCCGGATTTGTAATGACTTCTTCGTCTTCCGGATAACTCCTGTTATCTTCTTCTTCCTCGTCAATGAAAAGTTCCGGTTGTTGAGGACCTTTGTGTCTGAACAATATAGCTGCGGCTATTCCGCCGCTGCGCCCCCCCAAGTGTCCCTCCCAAGAAGTGGTGGAGGAAGCGAACTGTGGGAACATGTTCCATACCAGGCTGCCATATAGAAAGGTGACAAGCAATGACAGGGCTACTAAAGGAACGTGTTTGCGGAGAATGCCACTGAAGAACAGAAAGAAGGCGAGTGAATAAATTATACTGCTGGCACCTATATGCCATCCAGGCTTGCCTATTATAAATGTAAGTATTCCACTGACTATCCAGATGAAAAAAAGTATACCAATGCCCAAATCACGATAAAAGTAGAGCAGACACCATAATAAAAAAAGAAGAGGGAAAGTGTTCGCAAATAAATGTTCCCAATCGGCGTGTATCAACGGAGAAGTGAGAATCCCCATTATTCCTTTGGTTTCTTTGGGATATATGCCCCAGGTGATAAAATCCCAATTCATGACACTTTCCATTGTACGCAGGGTGTACAGAATGAAAAGAAGTAATAACGGAAGAGCAAAAGCCAATAGAATTTTTTTTGAATTTCAAGTTTCATTTTGTCATAATTATGCTGATTTCTGTGCAATACTACGGATATTTGAGCGAAAAATGAAAAATATTTTGCTATTTAATTTTGCTTTATCCATTTAATTACTAATTTTGAGCGTTGCATACAAAAATAATATGTGACACAAATTGATATGGAAATTTGATTTATAACCTTAAAATAACAACTATGAGTTACTTACGATTTGACAAGACTCTTATGACGAACCTCGGGGAATCATTACCGAAAGAAATTCTCCGCACAAACCGTTCAGGGGCTTACCATTGTACAACCATTGTTGATTGCAATACGAGAAAATATCATGGATTGCTTGTCATTCCGGTGCCTGAGCTGGATGATGAAAACCATGTATTGTTATCGTCGTTGGATGAAACAGTGATACAACACGGCGCTGAATTTAACCTGGGGCTTCATAAGTATCAGGGTGACAATTACAGCCCCAGGGGACACAAGTATATCCGGGAATTCGAGTGTGAGAAAGTTCCTACCACTATATACCGGGTAGGTGGTGTGATTCTGAAGAAGGAAAAGCTTTTCGTTCATCATGAAAATAGAATTTTAATCCGTTATACTTTGCTGGAGGCACATTCGGCCACTACGTTGCGTTTGCGTCCGTTTCTGGCTTTCCGCAGCGTCCGTCAGTATACTCATGAGAACGCACAAGCCAGCCGTGACTATCAGGAGGTGGACAATGGGATCAAGACATGCATGTATCCGGGCTATCCCGAATTATATATGCAATTGAACAAGAAGAACGAATTCCACTATCAGCCGGATTGGTATCGGGGAATTGAGTATCCCAAAGAGCAGGAGAGAGGATATGATTTTAATGAAGATTTGTATGTTCCGGGTTATTTTGAAGTGGACATAAAGAAAGGTGAAAGCATTGTCTTTTCAGGAGGTGTTTCCGAGGCCGGTACCCGTACATTAAAGAGAACCTTTGAAGAGGAGGTGGAAGAACGTACTCCGCGTGATAATTTCCAGCACTGTCTGATAAATGCTGCCCATCAGTTCTTAAATAAACAGGGAGATGAGTTTTATATTCTGGCAGGATATCCGTGGTTTAAATGCCGTGCGCGCGATATGTTTATTTCCCTGCCGGGACTGACATTGGCGATTGATGAAGTGGCTAAGTTTGAAATGGTGATGGAAACGGCCCGCAAGGCAATTCATGACTTTATTAATGATGAGCCTGATGATGTTAAAGTGTATGAAATGGAGCATCCTGATGTTTTGCTTTGGGCGGTGTGGTGTATCCAGCAATATGCCAAGATGGTGTCGCGTGACCAATGCCGTGAGAAATATGGTACATTGTTGCAGGACATTATGGAATACCTTCGCCGGGAGAATCATCCGAACCTTTTCTTGCATTCAAACGGTCTGCTATATGCCAACGGAACGGAAAAGGCTATCACATGGATGAATTCTACCGCAAACGGACGTCCTGTGATTCCTCGTACAGGCTATATCGTAGAAATTAATGCTTTGTGGTATAATGCCTTACGTTTTACAAGTGAACTGTTGGGCGAAGGTGGAAACAATAATTTGGCTGAAACGTTAAATGTATTGGCAGAAAAGACGGGAAAGGCTTTCGTGGATACTTTCTTGAATGAGTATGGTTATTTACTGGATTATGTGGATGGCAATATGATGGACTGGAGCGTGCGTCCGAACATGATATTTACTGTAGCATTCGACTATTCTCCGCTTGATGCCCGTCAGAAGAAAGGGGTGTTGGACATTGTGACCAAAGAACTGCTTACCCCGAAAGGGCTCCGTTCGCTCGAAGAGTGGCGGTTACAACCCGAACTATGTAGGTCCTCAGATGCAGCGTGATTATGCTTATCATCAAGGTACCGCATGGCCTTGGCTGGCTGGCTTCTATTTTGAAGCTTACCTTCGTATTTATAAGATGAGTGGCATAGGATTTGTGGAGCGTCAGCTGATAGGCTACGAAGACGAAATGACTTCTCATTGTATTGGCTCTATACCTGAACTGTTTGATGGTAACCCGCCTTTCAAAGGTCGTGGAGCTGTATCATTCGCTATGAATGTGGCAGAGATATTGCGAGTATTATATTTATTGAGTAAATACAATTATTGAAAGGAGGGACCTGTATGAAAGTATTAATGTTTGGATGGGAATTTCCTCCCAAAATATATGGTGGTCTTGCTGTAGCATCTTACGGTATAACAAAAGGTCTGAGTCTGCAAGGTGATATGGAAACAACCTTCTGTTTGCCCAAACCTTGTGGCGACGAAGAAAAGTTTCTGAACATTATAGGCATGAACCAAGTGCCCATTGTGTGGCGTGATGTGGATTATGATTACTTAAAGTCACGTCTTTCGACTTCGACTCCGGAACAGTATTATGCTTTCCGTGATCATATCTATTCTGATTTCTCATATATGCACGTCAATGATCTGGGGTGTATGGAGTTTGCCGGTGGCTATCCGGGAAACCTTCATGATGAGATCAATAACTTTTCTATTATTGCCGGTGTGGTTGCGCGCCAGCAAGAATTTGATATTATCCATGCGCACGACTGGCTGACTTATCCGGCTGGTGTGCATGCCAAGCTGGTAAGTGGCAAACCTTTGTGCATCCATGTGCATGCTACTGATTTTGACCGTTCGCGCGGTAAAGTGAATCCTACAGTATATGCTATGGAAAAGAATGGCATGGATCATGCCGACTGTATTATGTGTGTGTCCGAGCTGACCCGTCAGACTGTTATTCACCAATATCATCAAGACCCGCGCAAATGTTTTGCCATGCACAATGCCGTTTATCCGCTTTCGCAAGATTTGCTGGACATTCCTCGTCCTGATCACTCGAAAGAAAAAGTGGTGACTTTCCTGGGGCGTATCACGATGCAGAAAGGACCCGAGTATTTTGTGGAAGCCGCCGCATTGGTCTTGAAGCGTACCCGTAACATCCGTTTTGTAATGGCAGGATCGGGAGACATGCTGGACGCCATGATCAATCTGGCTGCGGAACGAGGTATTGCAGACCGTTTTCATTTCCCGGGGTTCCAGCGTGGGCGTCAGGTTTATGAAGCATATAAAAACAGTGATGTATTCGTAATGCCTTCCGTGTCAGAACCTTTTGGTATTGCTCCTTTGGAGGCTATGCAGTGCGGAACTCCTTCTATCATCTCAAAGCAATCGGGTTGCGGTGAAATTTTGGATAAAGTAATCAAGACAGATTATTGGGATATCGACGCTATGGCCGATGCCATCTATTCTATTTGTACGAATCCTTCTCTTTTCCAATATCTGCAGGAAGAAGGAAAGAAAGAGGTGGATGGCATTACATGGGAGAAAGTCGGCTTGAGAATCCGTGCCCTCTATGAGCAGGTGTTAAAAAACTATGGTAAATAATAAAACAATAACTAGGATATGAAAACAATATGTCTTTATTTTGAAATACATCAAATTATCCATCTGAAACGCTATCGCTGTTTTGATATAGGCCGTGACCATTATTATTATGATGATTATGAAAATGAGCGCGGCATCAGTGATATAGCCGAACGCTCGTATATTCCTGCGCTGAGTGCGTTGATTGAAATGGCAAAGAATCACGGTGATACTTTCAAGGTGGCTTTGTCTATCTCGGGTGTGGCGCTGGAACAGTTGGAAGTGCATGCGCCCGGTGTAATCGAGTTGTTGCATCAGTTGAATGAGACCGGATGTTGCGAATTCTTGTGCGAACCTTATTCTCACGGTCTTTCCTCATTGGCTAATGAAGATTGTTTCCGCGAAGAAGTGGAACGTATGCGTACCAAGATTAAACAAATATTTGGCAAGGAGCCGAAGGTATTCCGTAACTCCAGCTTGATTTATTCGAATGATATTGGCGCTACGATAGCCGATATGGGCTTTAAAGGTATGTTGACTGAAGGCGCGAAACATATTTTGGGTTGGAAGAGCCCGCACTACCTGTATCATTGTGCCATGAATCCGAACTTGAAGTTATTGCTTCGCGATTTCAAATTGTCTGATGACATCAGCCTGCGTTTCTCTAATTCCGAATGGAATGAATATCCGTTGTTTGCCGACAAATATATAGATTGGATTGCAGCTTTGCCGGAGGAGGAGCAGGTTATCAATATTTTCATGGAACTTTCTGCTTTGGGTATCGCCCAGCCATTGTCTTCCAATATTTTGGAATTTATGAAAGCACTGCCTGTCTGCGCAAAAAAGAAAGAGGGGTTACTTTCTCTACTCCGACCGATATCATTACCAAACTGAAATCTGTGGATCAGGTGGATGTTCCTTATCCTATGTCATGGATAGACGAGGAACGCGATATCAGTCCGTGGTTAGGCAATGTGATGCAGCGTGAGGCTTTCAATAAACTTTATAGTGTGGCAGAACGTGTTCATTTGTGCGATGATCGCCGTATTAAGCAGGATTGGGATTATTTGCAGGCAAGTAATAATTTCCGCTTCATGACCACTAAGAATACCGGTATTTGGTTGAATCGTGGTATTTATGATTCTCCGTATGATGCTTTCACCAACTACATGAACATTTTGGGTGATTTTATAAGTCGTGTCAATTCGTTGTATCCGGTAGATATGGATAACGAAGAATTAAATTCGTTGCTTACTACCATTAAGAATCAGGGCGAGGAATTGGTGGCTTTGAACAAGGAAGTGGAGAGATTGCAGGCTAAACTGGAGAAAGCTGAAGGCAAAAAGGCTCCTGCCGTAAAGAAAGAACCTGCTGGCCAAGAAAACGACGGCAAAGAAGCCGGTTGCCAAGAAAGCTGCTTCGAAGAAAGAAGAATAACAGAAATATAATATAAAGGACTTAAGAATTCACCGTTGTGCTTTCGGAAAACTGGTTTTAAGGTTGTAAGAGGCGGAACGGTGTTTTTCTATATAAAAGTTTGCTGCATTGAATATTTTATTTACCTTTGCCAATCTCAGATACGAAAAAACATGAAACAATTGTGCCAGAATAAACATACGATACGTTTCCGCTATTGGAGCCGGAAGAAGTACGCTATGTTTTATAGCTTGGGCAAATATGTAACTATTGGTAATCTGAAAAAGGAGATTGCCGATGTATCGTTGGGTAAACAGGCAAATGTTTGCACGGCATTCTCTGTTTGCTCTTCCGCACGGAAAGAGGATGCTGGAGAGGAATATGAAGAAGGAATGGCCCCTGTTGAATCCATGTTGCAAATGTTTCGGATCCAACTGCCTCAACCACAGGTGGCTGACGTGATTTGTCTTTTTTATTTAAATAAATATTTGTTTGCCGGAAAGATGTGCCATGCATCTTTTCGGCTTTTTTTGTCTTAATATGAACTGTATATGATGCTGAATGCAATAAGAAACAAAGTGTTGGGCGGTGAGAAGATTACCGTAGAAGAAGCCCGTTGGCTGTCCTGCCAGGCAGAGAAACAGGATTTGTATGATGCGGCTCATGAGATAACACGGGTTCTGGCTTCTCGGAAATTCGATATGTGTTCCATTATCAATGCTAAATCCGGTAAATGTCCTGAGAATTGTAAATGGTGCGCACAGTCTGCACATTATAAAACAAAAGCGGATGTTTATGATTTGGTTGGGAAGGAAGAATGTCTGCGCCATGCTTTGTATAACGAAGCGCAGGGAGTATCCCGTTTTTCTTTTTGGTGACCAGCGGCAGGAAACCGGGTAGCCGTAACATGGACCGGCTATGTGAGACAACAGAGTACATGCGTGCGCATTCGCATATTCAGTTATGCGCTTCTTTAGGATTGCTGGATGAAGCGGAATTGGAACGGCTGTTTAAGGCAGGCATCACCCGTTATCATTGTAATCTGGAAACGGCTCCCTCTTATTTTTCATCTCTATGTTCTACTCATACACAAGAACAGAAAATAGAAACGTTGCAGGCAGCACGCAGGGTGGGGATGGATGTATGCAGCGGAGGAATCATCGGCATGGGCGAAACAATGGAACAGCGTATTGAGTTTGCTTTTACACTGAGGGAATTGGAAGTACAGTCTATTCCTATAAACCTGTTACAGCCTATACCCGGCACTCCATTGGAAAAAATGGATCGTCTTGCAGAGGCGGAGATTCTGACAACCATCGCTTTATTCCGTTTTATCAATCCCACAGCCTTTCTTCGTTTTGCCGGAGGGCGTTCACAGATGAGTGTGGAAGCTGTAAAGAAAGCATTGTATATCGGTATTAATTCTGCCATTGTGGGAGATTTGCTGACTACATTAGGTTCCAAAGTATCAGAAGATAAAATATTGATAGAAGAGGCCGGGTATTCGCTTTGATACATTATAAAGTTATTATAACAATAAGGAAATAATATATGGAAAATTTTGACAGGGAGCATTTATGGCATCCTTATACATCGACTACTCATCCGCTGCCCACTTATAAGGTAAGACGGGCGGATGGAGTATATATAGAATTGGAGGACGGAAGATGTTTGATAGAAGGGATGTCTTCGTGGTGGTGCATGGTACATGGATACAATCATCCGGTATTGAACCAAGCGCTCAAGGAACAGATAGACCGTATGAGCCATGTCATGTTCGGCGGACTGACACACGATCCGGCCATCGAATTAGGCAGGTTGTTGCTGAAGATTGTTCCTCCCCGTATGCAGAAAATATTTTATGCTGATTCCGGTTCGGTTGCGGTAGAAGTGGCACTGAAAATGGCCGTGCAATATTGGTATGCGCAAGGGAAGGAAAAGAAAAATAATTTTGTAACTATTCAGTCCGGATATCATGGAGATACGTGGAATGCCATGTCCGTTTGTGATCCGGTGACCGGTATGCATCATATTTTTGGCCCTACATTGCCTGTGCGTTATTTTGTTCCTGCTCCTCGGTCGCGCTTTGGCGGAATCTGGTATGAAGAGGATATAGAACCCTTGAAGGAAATATTGGAACAGCATCATGAAGAAATGGCCGCATTGATTCTGGAACCTATTGTACAAGGGGCGGGCGGAATGCGTTTTTATCATCCTGAGTTTTTGCGCCAGGCAGAGAAACTTTGCAGGCAATATCGTCTGTTGTTAATCTTTGATGAGATAGCGACAGGTTTCGGAAGAACAGGGAAACTGTTTGCTTGGGAGCATGCAGGTGTCCAGCCCGATATCATGTGCATAGGTAAGGCACTGACCGGTGGATACATGACTTTTTCTGCTGTCCTTGCCAGTGATGAGGTGGCTGATACTATTTCCGGCGGTTATCCGGGAGTCTTTATGCACGGCCCTACTTTTATGGGAAATCCGTTGGCTTGTGCCGTAGCGAAAGCATCCGTGGAATTGTTGCTTTCATATAGTTGGGAGGAAAAGGTAAAGGCTATTGAATCACAATTGAAGAGGGAGCTGGCTCCTGCTGCTTTATTGCCGCAGGTGGCTGATGTGCGTGTATTGGGAGCTATCGGGGTTATTGAAGTGAAGAAACCGGTAGATATGGCTTTCATGCAACGTCGTTTTGTCGAAGAAGGAGTATGGGTACGTCCTTTTGGAAAACTGATGTATATCATGCCGCCTTTTATAATTCAGCCGGAAGAATTGAGCAAATTGACGCATTCACTGGTAAAGATAGTAGGAGAATTAAAAGAATAAGTGATAGTATTGGGAAAAATAGAAAAAATGAATTCATTAACAGACTGGGAAAGAGAATTAGCCCTGCTTGAAAATAAAAGTAATCTTCGTAAGTTGCCTGTTATCCGCCATTTGGGAAGAGAGGTGGAGGTGAATGGAAAAGTGATGCTTAACCTTTCATCCAACGATTATCTGGGATTGGCTGCTTATCTGCCATTACGTACGGAATTCTTGCAAAGTCTTACTCCCGACACTTTTCTTCCTTCCTCTTCATCCTCTCGGCTGCTGACAGGAAATTTTAATATCTATGTTCAGATAGAGGATTTGCTTGCCCGACTGTTTCGGAAGGAAAGCGCGTTGGTTTTTAATAGTGGTTATCACATGAATGCCGGTATTCTTCCTGCAGTGAGCGATGCTCGTACATTGATTCTTGCCGATAAACTGGTACATGCCAGCATTATTGACGGCATTCGTTTATCGGCGGCCAAGTGTATCCGGTACCGGCATAACCGATATGACCAATTGGAACAGTTGCTGGTTTCCAATCATGCCGGGTATGATAGAATAATTATTGTAACCGAAAGTATTTTCAGTATGGACGGTGATGAGGCCGATCTCCGCCGTTTGGTCACTTTGAAGCAACAATATGATAATGTATTGCTGTATGTGGATGAAGCGCATGCTGTAGGGGTGCGGGGGATGCATGGCCTGGGGTGTGCGGAAGAACAGGATTGTGTGGCTGACATCGATTTTTTATGTGGAACTTTTGGTAAAGCGTTGGCCTCAGTAGGAGGCTATATTGTTTGTTCGAAGACCATCCGTGATTATTTGATCAATAAAATGCGTACATTCATATTTACAACGGCTCTTCCTCCTGTCAACTTGCTATGGACATTCTTTATCCTGGAGCATTTGGACAGTTTCAGCTTCCGGAGGGAAAGGTTGAAGAGAATATCCTCTCTTTTGAAAGACGCGTTGGTAAAGAAAGGCTACGCTTGTCCTTCTACCAGCCATATTCTGCCAATGACGATAGGCGATAGCGGTGATACGGTGTTAAAGGCCGATTTCTTGCAGCGTAAAGGTTTTTATGCGTTGCCGGTGCGTCCTCCCACTGTGCCCGAAGGAACATCGCGTATCCGTTTTTCGTTGACAGCGGATATTACTGAAGAAGAAATAAAAAGTCTGATAGAATTGATATGAAACATTATTTTATACAACAAAAGCATCTTCCCCGATTGACACTTTTTTTTGCCGGTTGGGGAATGGATGAATGTCCTTTCATGGATCATTGCCCCGAAAATAGCGATCTGTTGGTTTGTTATGATTATCGTTCGCTGGATTTTGATTTCACGTTGTTGCAGGGTTATCAGGAGATTCGCCTGATAGCCTGGTCTATGGGAGTATGGGCCGCGTCTATGGTATTGCAGGATATGGACTTGCCTATTTGTGAGCGTGTTGCTTTGAATGGCACGGTAACTCCTGTCGATGATTTGAAAGGTATTCCGCAGCAAGTTTTTGAAGGAACACTGGAAGGCTTGAATGAGGGTACGCTGGAAAAGTTTATCCGCAGGATGTGTTTGAAAAAGGAGAATCTGGAAACATTCTTGTCGAAACGTCCGCAACGTGCGGTAGAGGAACTGCAAGAAGAGCTTCGGAGGATTGGAGAACAGGTAAAATCTTGCGCTGTTCCCAGTTTTGCATGGGAACGGGCTGTTATAGGCAAGAATGATTTGATTTTTACGGCGGTCAACCAAAGAAATGCATGGACAGGGACGGAAGTGGCAGAGTATGATATTCCTCATTATTCAGAAGAAATAATGAGAGATTTGCTATGCCCGTCTGTTATTTAAAACAAAAACGTATGATTAATAAGCAATTGATAACCCGTCGCTTTTCCCGCGCTGTAGAGAGTTATAACCGTGAGGCGGTGGCACAAAAGCAGATAGCATACCGCATGAGTGATATGCTAAATCATTATTTGCCCCGTCCGTGCGGCCGGATATTGGAAATTGGTAGCGGGACGGGCTTTCTTACCCGCAGGTTGATGGAAACCCTCCATCCTGAAAAACTGGTGTTGAATGACATTTGTCAGGAGATGAGTTCTTGTTTCACCGATTTGTTGGGAAGCGGGCAGGCTACCTTTCTGGCAGGGGATGCCGAGTCCCTTCCTTTTCCAAAAGGACAGGATTTGATTGTATCATGCTCGGCATTACAGTGGTTTGTTTCTCCCGAGCTGTTTTTTGAACGTTGTAATACTTTGTTGAAGCAGAAAGGATATTTTGCTTTTACTACGTTCGGCAGGGATAATCTGAAAGAAGTTGCATCGGTTACCGGCAGCGGTCTTCACTATCGTTCTTTAGAGGAATTAGAAGAAGCGCTGCGCATACACTATGAGATCGTGAAGGCTCATGAGGAACGTATCTGTCTGACTTTCGGTACTCCGCTCGAAGTGCTTTATCACTTGAAACACACCGGGGTGGCTGCTGTCAGGCAACAAGCGTGGACTAAAGGGATTTGCAGGATTTCTGTGATAAGTATGCCCGTTTGTTCAGTGATGGTCGTTCGGTGACTTTGACTTATCATCCTATTTATATTATTGCAAAGAAAAGACAATAGAAATAAAAAGAATCATGAAACAGAATGTATTTTCGTAAGTGGTATTGATACAAATATTGGTAAAAGTTATGCCACGGCCTATCTGGCACATCTTTGGAACAAACAAGGATGTCGTACTATTACTCAAAAATTCATACAGACAGGAAATCCGGAAGGTTATTCGGAGGATATTGAGTTGCATCGTCGTCTGATGGGGATGGAGTATTTGCCTGAGGATGAGCAGGGACTTACCAAACCTGAAATATTTTCTTATCCGGCTTCTCCCCATTTGGCTTCACGAATAGATAACCGCGCCATTGATTTTGATAAAATAAAGCATGCCACGGAGGTGCTGAGTGAGCGCTATGATGCTGTTTTAGTAGAAGGAGCCGGGGGGCTGATGGTGCCGTTGACAGAAGATAATCTGACTATAGACTATGTTCAGGAATCGGGTTATCCCTTAGTTTTTGTTACTTCGGGACGATTGGGAAGTATCAACCATACATTATTGAGTTTTGAGGCTATAGAACGGAGAGGGATAAAGCTTCATACAGTGATGTACAATCTGTTTCCCGAAGGAGAGGATAAAATCATTCAAGCAGATACAGAAACTTATATTTGTCGTTATATAGAGAAGCATTTCCCGGATACAGCATTTGTGAAGGTACCTTGCTTGTAATTCATCTTTCTTGTTTATGATGTGTTTACCTGATAAAAAGAGGTTGTTCTACATCTGACGACCTCTTTTTATTAGTTGTATCCATAATTTTCCGCTTAAGTTATAGTATGATTTTACTTTGTGGAGTAGTTTTGGCCGTGTAATGAGTTATTTCTCCTGTTCTGCATTGTACAAGGCGATATATCCGCGTTCTTCTGTACGGATGCGGACGGCATTCAAATGCGTCCTTGACATGTTTTGCCAATGCCTTTTACATTGCAATAGGAAAGCCATTCGATTTTGGCTTCGAGCAATGCTTCTTTTACGTCCTCGAATTGGGTCTTACAGATAATAGCTTCAATTTTTTTATTGTTGTATTTGTATTTTGTATATAATGTAATCTTTTTACCTTCTAAAAAACTAATACTTTGTTGTTATCCTTGTCTGGTTATGCTCTTTATGATTAAAAACTTAGCCCGAAAACGAAATAAGCCCCTTCAGTGCGTGGGTTTACGGTGACTTTTGCAAAAGCTGGAACGGAGAATGAATCGGTGATTTTTATTTCCTTGGCGGCTCCCATGCTGATGTCGCATACGGTGAAACCGTTGGAACCGTTGCATACAGGGGCTTCGGAATAGTTGTAAAAGTCTGTGCCCCACGGAGTCGCTCCTATTTCCGCTGTCCATTCCAGCCCTGCCAGTGTGAAAGGTACGGTAGCCGAGATATAGGACGAATAGGCTCTGTTTCCTCCGTTATTCACTCCGTCGGTTCCGGCGAAATTGGTATACCAGTTCAAGGCCAGCGGTCCGAAGTCATAACCTATTTGTGCCTCGAAGGTATGGTTGGTATTGTGTGAGCCGTAATGAAAATACCCCGGTCCTCCATTGAACCAGTAATCTGTGACGGAGATACTGAAACCTCCTGTGGCGTAGCCTAATGTGAGGTCAATCTCTTTTGTATCTTCTTTCGATACCTGCTGTTCCCCATGCAGACAATGAGAACCCTTTGTAAGAAACTGACAACGTGGGTTGGATACTGACACCTCCTAAATCCTGGCCACGCCAGATGTATCCGCTTACGAGATCGGCTCCTGCGCTGGCTTCCACTTTGTCCTGCGCCATGCCCATTGCCGGAACAGCTATTGCCAAGGCCGACAGAAATGTTGTTTTTCTAAAACTCTTTTTCATTGCTTTTTACCTTTTTAATCCATAATAGTGAGTTTGTTATATCTCGTATGTATTTGTTTTTCTTGTAATGGCTTGTGCTTGTTATGTGATAATACTTCAACGAATTCTATATTGGTTCGTTCGGGAAAAAGCGGATGATTCTCCAGTTTCGGACCTATTGCCGGCAAATTTACATCTTTTATATCATCTATGAAAACCACTAAATATGGATTTCACATACAAACAAATGTTCTTTTGTATTCTTTTCCATCTACTGTGATTGTTTTTGCCAACATTTTGCCGTCCGGGGTATTTATTTGTCTGGAGTTGGCAAGCAGGGGAAGATCCATGTCCACTGTTACTTCTTCTACCAGCTCGTTCTCCGTATGCAGTTTTAGGACATAAGGTGCTTTAGGGTGTTTACGTATATATAGTCATTACCTGCTCCCTGCATCTTTGTGAACGTGATTGTTGTTGCCATTTTGTCTATAATTTCTTCTGTTATTATTTCCTTTTGTCTTAATTTAGTGCAAATATATATCTTGTTGATGCTTTATAAATTTGAGCCTATATTCTGTTATGGAACATATAGTTTAGGTAATATTTTGTTGGTTATTCAGTGTCGTATAATTGGTATCATATATAATTAAGGTGGATGATTGATGTAACAAGATGATAATATATTATCTCATTTTTATATTATTTTGTTACCTTTGCATCCTGTTGGATAAAAAAGAGATTTGTAATGCAGAATATTATTGCGATAGAAAATGGTGTGACCCGCCATCCGCTGTACCGGATGAAGGAACCGGTGAATATGACACTTGCCGCCGGAGAACATATAGCTGTTGTGGGGAGAAACGGGGCAGGAAAAAGTATATTGGTAGATACGATTACAGGCCGGTGGCCGTTGTTGATGAACGAAGTGAAGTATGATTTCTCTCCTTCTCCTTCGAAGATGGCATACGAGAATATAAAGTATATTGCTTTCCGTGATTCATACGGAGATTCCGATGGAAATTACTATTATCAGCAACGATGGAATGCCCATGATTTGGATGAAACCCCACTGGTACGTGATTTGTTGCCCGAAGCGACCGATTCAGGTCTGAAAAAGGCTTTGTATGAACTGTTTGGCATAGAGAGGATGCTGGATAAACATATTATTCTGCTTTCCAGTGGTGAGTTACGTAAGTTCAACTGACAAAGACTTTGCTGAGTAATCCGCGTGTACTGATTATGGATAATCCCTTTATCGGACTGGATGCGAAGACGAGGGACCTGCTTCATACATTGTTGGGCGAACTGACTAAAGTAACCCATTTGCAGGTAATCCTTATCTTGTCTAAGTCCGATGATATTCCTGCTTTTATTACTCATGTTATTCCTGTGGAAGACAGGGTGTGTGGTAAAAAGATAACTTTGCAGGAATATTTGGCGGTCCGTAAGCCGATACCGGAACGGATACTTTCCGAAGAAAGGAGGCACGGATTCTGAATTTGCCTTACGGCGGTGATTTGTATCACACCGAGCACGTAGTCGATTTGAACAAGGTAAGCATCCGTTATGGCGAGCGTACCATTTTGAAAGATTTGGACTGGACAGTGAAATGTGGCGAGAAATGGGCTTTGAGTGGAGAGAACGGTTCAGGAAAGTCTACGTTGTTGAGTTTGGTCTGTGCGGATAATCCGCAGAGTTATGCTTGTGATATTACCTTGTTCGGCAGAAAACGCGGTTCCGGAGAAAGTATTTGGGAGATAAAGAAGCATATAGGATATGTCAGTCCTGAGATGCATCGCGCTTATCTGAAAAACCTTCCTGCCATAGATATTGTGGCAAGCGGACTACATGATTCTGTGGGGTTGTACAAACGTCCGCGTCCCGAGCAGATGGCGGCTTGTGAATGGTGGATGGATATTTTTGGTATTGCAGATTTGAAAGACCGGAATTTCTTGCAGTTGTCCAGTGGCGAGCAGCGTCTGGTGTTGTTGGCCCGTGCTTTTGTGAAGGATCCTGAGTTGCTTATTTTGGATGAGCCTTTGCATGGGTTGGACTTGTACAACCGCCGGTTGGTGAAAGATGTGATAGAAACTTTCTGTCGTCGTAAGGACAAGACCATGATTATGGTGACACATTATCAGGAAGAGTTGCCCGCATGTATAACTAACTTTCTTTTCTTGAAGCGGAATTAAAAGTTCTTTTTCTAAAGGTACGTTCCGGGCAGACGGAAGACGACTGGTTAAACGATAGTGCCCTGTCGCTTTCCGGACAAGCTGGGATGTTGGGCTGAGTACAAATAATCCTACTGTTCGTTTCATAAATATAGCATTGAAATTTTTAAAAGAAAACGAATCATGGAAAACACATTAAAAAAGCCTATGACAGGCATTATTCCTCCTTTAGTGACTCCGTTACTGGATAATGACAAACTGGATATTGATGGTTTGGAAAGGTTGATAGAACGATTGATAAAAGGAGGAGTGCACGGATTATTTATACTGGGTACCACCGGAGAAGCGCAGAGTATCAGTTACCGGCTTCGCCATGAAATGATAAAGGAAACTTGCCGTATCAATGCCGGAAGACTTCCGGTTCTGGTTTGTATTTCCGATACTTCAATTGTAGAAAGTATTCATCTGGCACATGTAGGGGCCGAGTGTGGTGCTTCAGCCGTAGTTTCCGCTCCCCCTTACTACTTTGCTCCGGGACAGCCTGAACTGGCCGAATTTTATGAGGACCTGATTCCTCAGTTGCCGTTACCTATCTTCTTGTACAATATGCCGTCGCACACGAAAGTGAATTTTGCTCCGGCTACTATTCAACGTATTGCCCGTAATCCTCAGGTGGTGGGATTCAAGGATAGTTCGGCTAATGCCGTTTATTTCCAGTCCGTGATGTATGCCATGAAGGACAGACAGGATTTCGCCATGTTGGTGGGACCGGAGGAAATTACGGCAGAGTGTGTGTTGCTGGGTGGACATGGGGGGATCAACGGAGGTGCCAATATGTTCCCGGAATTATATGTAGATCTTTATCATGCTGCGGTAGCGCGTGACATGGAAACCGTAAGTCGGCTGCAACCCTTGGTGATGCAAATCAGTAGCAGTATTTATACCGTGGGGCAGCATGGCTCCAGTTATTTGAAAGGATTGAAATGCGCGTTGTCTTTATTGGGCGTTTGTGATGATTTTGTTGCGGCTCCTTTCCATCGCTTCAATGTTCCGGAACGCGAGAAGATACGCAAGGCGTTGGAGGCACTCCCTTTTTGTCCGGAATTGAAACCTTAAATGCTCGGTCTGTATGCATATCATTGATATAATCGTCTTTTTGTTGTTTACCGGCGGAGTCGTGGCCTTCGGTTGTTCTTTCTTTAAGAAGAAAGGTACCTCCGAGGAGTTCACTTCTGCCGGAAGAAGTTTGCCCGGCTGGGTGGTGGGGATGTCCATTTTCGCCACGTATGTCAGCAGTATCAGTTATCTGGGATATCCGGGAAAGGCCTTTTCGGGAGATTGGAATGCATTTGTATTCAGTCTTTCTATTCCTATCGCCTCTTATTTTGCGGCTCGTTACTTTGTGCCTTTTTACCGGAGTCAGGACAGCATATCGGCTTATAGCTTTTTGGAAAACCGTTTCGGTCCTTGGGCACGTATATATGCTTCGTCCTGCTATCTGCTCACCCAGATAGCACGTACAGGGTCTATCCTGTATTTGTTGGCGTTGCCCATGAATGTATTGTTGGGATGGCATATCCAGACCATTATTGTTGTAACCAGTGTGGCTATTGTGCTTTATTCCATGTTGGGTGGCATGAAGGCTGTCATTTGGACAGAGGCCATACAGGGAATTATTCTGATCGGAGGTGCGTTGGTATGTATGTTTATTTTGCTTTTTGATATGCCCGGAGGTCCGGTGCAGACTTTCTCCATCGCCATGGAAGATGGTAAATTCAGCTTGGGAAGCTTTGGAAGCAGTTTAAGTGAGTCCACTTTTTGGGTGTGTCTGATTTATGGTATATTTACTAATTTGCAGAACTATGGTATAGACCAGAGTTATGTGCAACGTTATCATACGGCGAAGAATGAGAAGGAGGCTAAGTTTTCGGCCTTGTTCGGAGGATATTTGTTTATTCCCGTTTCGGCCGTTTTCTTTATGATAGGAACCGGGCTGTATGCGTTCTATAAAGTGCATCCGGGGATCTTGCCCGACGGGGTGGGGGCGGATTATGTCTTTCCGTTTTTTATAGTCAATGAGTTGCCGGTGGGGTTGACAGGCCTGCTGATTGCTTCTATCTGCCGCAGGTATGAGTACCATTGCGACCAGTGTCACTAGTTCGTCTACCATCATTCTGACGGATTATTATCAGCGGTTCCGCAAACATGCCGGAAACAGGGAGCGGATGTTGGTGCTGAAACTCTCCAGTGTAGGAGTGGGAGTGGCAGGGATTCTGGTGGCTTTTGCCTTTATGAGTGTGCAAAGTGCGCTGGATGCCTGGTGGGCGTTGGCGTCTATTTTCAGCGGAGGCATGTTGGGACTGTTTCTATTGGGGTATATTTCGAAGAAAGCACGTAATTTTGATGCGGTACTGGGAGTCGTTTGTGGAGTAATTCTGGTTTGTTGGATTGTGATATCCCCCTTTGTACATGCCAATCTGGCTATCGTGTTCGGGACGTTGCTGATATTTTTGGTGGGATTCCTGAGTGCTAATCTGCTTAATAAGAGAAGGTGTAAGTAGAATAACTTAATTTTATAAAACTCAACTTTATAGAAAAGAATTTTTCATCTGAAACTTGACATTCTTCATTGACAATAAGAAGGCCGTATCACTTTTGAGTAATGATACGGCTTTTCTGTATTTGTCGGTTACAATCTGTAACCTTTAGAATGTTCATTTTGGTTTTGATTCACTCTCCGGTTTATTAATCGTTTCATCGTTCTCCTTATCAGATAAATCTTTCAGCTCATTGACCCTGTTTAATGCGGCATTGAAATCTTCCACCAGTTCTTTCATCACTTCGTCTACCGTCTGTAATTTATGTATGCATGATGCGACTTGTCCTATTTCCAGTTCACCTTCGAATAAATCTCCTTCAAAGATTCCCTTTTTGGCACGTCCTTTTCCTAACAAAGTGCGTAGTTCATCCGTTGTTGCGCCACGGCTTTCCGCTTCTTCTACTTGTTTGAAGAAATCATTCTTGACCAACCGGACGGGAGAGAGCTGTTTCAATGTCAGTTGGGTATCTCCTTCATTCAGTCGCAGACACCGGTCTTTGAATGTGAAATGAGCAGAACTCTCGTCGGTTAATGCAAAGCGCGTGCCTATTTGTACCCCGTCGGCCCCCAATGCCATAGCAGCCAGTATGCTTTCTCCCGATCCGATACCTCCGGCAGCTATCAACGGCACAGTGGTGATCTGTCTGACGGCTGGAATAAGACATAGGGTGGTCGTTTCCTCCCGTCCGTTATGTCCTCCTGCTTCGAATCCTTCGGCTACGATGGCGTCTACACCTGCTTCTTCACATTTGGCGGCAAACTTGGTGCTTGCCACTACATGGGCCACAATGATTCCATGCTCATGCAGGTGTTCTGTCCAGGTCTTTGGATTTCCGGCAGAGGTGAAGACGATTTTCACACCCTCTTCTATTACCATATTGATAAGGATGTCTATTTCGGGATACATCAGCGGAATGTTTACTCCAAAAGGTTTGTCTGTCGCCGCTTTGCATTTCTGTATGTGTTCGCGTAAGGTCTCGGGATGCATGGAGCCTGCTCCTATCAGTCCCAGTCCTCCGGCGTTACTTACTGCGGAGGCTAGTCGCCAACCGCTACACCATACCATTCCTCCCTGTATGATGGGATACTTTATTCCAAAAAGATTGCAAATTCTGTTCATATGTAATAATTTAATAATTTGTCTATTTGCTAATGTACCAATAACTATGTGGGACATAATACAGCCGATTAGCACATTGACAAATTGTTCATTATACAAAACAACTAACTTTTATTGAATGTTTTAGGGAGAAAGTAGTGAAAAAAGGAAAAATTCTTAGAAATTTTAAGGTTTGTAGAACAGAAATGGTCTATCTTTGTTCTCAGAATTAAAATTGTATATTTATAAACGGATAAAAAACATGTTATTACAACTGCTATTTGTACTTGTCGCTATTATTGTAGGTGCCCGTCTGGGAGGTATCGGACTGGGAGTGATGGGAGGTGTAGGCCTTGCCATATTGACCTTTGTTTTCGGACTTCAACCTACCGCTCCCCCTATTGATGTGATGTTGATGATTGTCGCCGTTATCTCTGCCGCCTCTTGTATGCAGGCTGCCGGCGGACTGGACTATATGGTGAAATTAGCAGAACGGTTGTTGCGTCGTAACCCTTCACAAGTGACTATCCTGAGTCCGTTGGTTACTTATCTGTTTACTTTTGTCGCAGGTACGGGGCATGTGGCCTACTCTGTGCTTCCTGTCATAGCCGAGGTGGCTACGGAAACTAAAATTCGTCCTGAGCGTCCTTTAGGCATTGCCGTTATCGCCTCGCAACAGGCTATTACCGCCAGCCCTATCTCTGCCGCTACCGTAGCGTTGCTGGGATTGCTGACAGGATTTGACATCACTCTGTTTGATATTCTAGATTACTATTCCCGCTACGTTAATCGGTGTGCTGGTGGGAGCTTTCCTTTCAAGAAGGTGGGTAAAGAGTTGTTGGAAGATCCCGAATACTTGCGCCGCTTGGAAGCCGGGATGATTGATACAAAACATGTGGAGCTGAACGATGTGAAGAATATGTTTCATGCCCGTATCTCGGTGATAATTTTTATTGCCGCCACGCTGTTGATAGTGTTGTTCGGTTCTATTCCTGCCATGCGTCCTGTGTTCAATGGTACGGCTTTGGATATGCCGGCTATTATTGAGATTTTGATGTTGTGTGCGGCGGCTGTTATTCTTTTCATTTCACGTACGGATGGAATTAAAGCTACACAAGGCAGTGTGTTTCCTGCCGGGATGCAGGCGGTAATCGCTATATTTGGTATTGCATGGATGGGAGATACCTTCATTAATGGAAACATTACGGAACTGACAGGCTCTATTGAGGGGATTGTGCGCCAAATGCCCTGGTTGTTCGGTCTGGCATTGTTTGTCATGTCCATTTTGCTTTATAGCCAGGCTGCTACGGTGCGTGCCATTGTGCCGTTAGGAATAGCACTGGGTATTTCTCCGATGATGTTGATTGCTTTGTTCCCTGCTGTCAACGGATATTTCTTTATTCCTAATTATCCTACAGTAGTGGCAGCTATAAATTTTGACCGTACAGGAACAACAGGCATTGGAAAATGGATTCTGAATCATTCGTTCATGATGCCTGGGATGGTGGCCACCATTGTTTCTATTGTGATAGGTCTGCTGCTGGTACAGGTGTTCTAGAAAGGAAAGGGGGTAGGTGTAGTCGGACTTGAAGATGAGTGATCTTCTGCCTGTAACATTTATAATGATTCGATGTATACATATATATCATCGGCACATCTTCTTCTTTGTGTGAACAAAATTTCCAAATATTTATTATAGTAATAAAACCTAAACTTGAAAAGATTATGAACGGATTAAGAAAACTCAGCCTTATGGCGGCAATGCTGGTATGTACCACATTGGCTGCTGTCGCCCAAAAGCCTAATATCCACATATTGGCTACAGGAGGGACTATTGCCGGAACAGGCGCTTCGGCTACTAAAACAAATTATACTGCCGGACAGGTGGCTATCAGCACATTGCTGGAAGCGGTTCCCGAAGTGAACAAAATAGCCAATGTGACCGGGGAACAGATTGTAAAAATCGGCTCTCAGGACATGAATGATGCCGTATGGCTGACGTTGGCCAAGCGTATCAACGAGCTTTTCAGCCGTGGAGATGTGGACGGTATCGTGATTACCCACGGGACTGATACAATGGAAGAAACCGCCTTTTTCCTGAACTTGACTGTGAAGAGTGACAAGCCTGTTGTATTGGTAGGAGCCATGCGCCCCTCTACGGCCATGAGTGCGGACGGACCGCTGAACTTGTATAATGCAGTAGTCACTGCCGCCGCCAGGGAATCACGGGGAAAAGGTGTCGTAATTGCCATGAACGGTTTGATTTTGGGAGCTCACGGAGCCATGAAGACCAATACGGTGGATGTACAGACTTTCCAGTCCCCTAACTCCGGTGCGTTGGGATATGTCTTGAATGGTAAGGTTTTCTATAATATGGAATCTTTGAAACGCCATACCACCGGTTCCGATTTTGATGTGGCCCACCTTGACAAGCTGCCGAAAGTAGGTATCGTTTACAGTTATTCCAATGTAGAGGCTGATGTTATGATCCCTTTTCTGAATAATGGTTACCAAGGTATTATTCATGCCGGTGTGGGGAATGGCAACATTCATCAGAATTTGTTTCCGATGTTGGAAAAGGCCCGTCAGCAAGGTATTTTGGTAGTGCGTTCCAGCCGTGTTCCTACCGGACCGACCACATTGGATGCCGAGGTGGATGATAATAAATATCAATTCGTGGCTTCACAAGAGTTGAATCCTCAGAAAGCGCGTGTGTTGTTGATGTTGGCATTAACTAAAACAAAAGACTGGAAGAAGATTCAGGAATACTTCAACGTATACTAGTCCATCCGGCACTTTTTCCTTTTTATCTCTTTTTCTTTTGCGCGCATAAAAGAAAAAGAGAATACATTATAACCTAAAACTTTGACTTATGAAAAGAATAATGTTAGTATGCCTGACAGCCCTTGCTGTCTCAGGCACTTGCTCTTTATATGCCCAATCTTCCGGAAGTGATTTCATGGTCGGTGACAAAAGCCTGTTTGAAGAAGTCACCGGTATCAAGAAGAAAACGGACAAGTTCAATCTCTATCTTAATATGCACGGTGATTTCAACATGAAATGGAATGACTCCGGATTTGATCAGGGCGCATTCGAAATGAAGCAGCTCCGTATCGAAATGAAGGGAGATATCAATGATTGGTTGAGTTACCGTTACCGTCAGCGTCTGAATCGGGGTAACGATGGTTCCGGCAATATAGATAATGTACCTACCAGCATAGATTGGGCAGGAGTAGGCATCAAATTAAATAAGTTCTCATTTTTTGCCGGAAAGCAATGTGTCTCGTATGGTGGTATAGAATTTGATTTGAATCCGATTGATATTTACGAATATAGTGACATGATAGAGCACATGAGTAACTTCATGACCGGTTTGAATGTGGCATACAACTATAATCCTTATCAGCAGATACAATTTCAGGTATTGAACAGTCGGAACGGACCGTCCGAGGAGATGTATGGAGATTTGGAACGTACCAAATTGCCGTTAGTCTATACCTTGAACTGGAACGGAAATTTCCTGGATGTTTTCAAAACCCGTTGGTCTGCCTCTGTGATGAACGAAACGAAGGGCGAAAAGATGTATTATTACGCTTTGGGTAATGAATTTAATTTCAGCCCTAAATGGCATGCCTATTTTGACTGGATGTATTCTCGTGAAGGAGTAGACCGTAAAGGGATTATAACTAACATCGTAGGAACTGATAATCAGGCACACAATGCTTTTAATGCCGAATATATGTCCTATGTGTTGCATGTGAATTATCGTTTTGCCCCAAAGTGGAACTTGTTTGCAAAAGGAATGTATGAAACTGCTTCCGTTTATAAGGCAAGCGATGAAGTGGAAAAAGGGAAATATCGCACGGCATGGGGATATGCAGGAGGTATAGAATTTTATCCGATGGAGAGCAATCTGCACTTCTTCCTGGCATACGTGGGGCGTTCCTATAAATATACCGATCGTGCAAAGGCGTTGGGTGAGGACAATTTCAGTACCCATCGTGTGTCAGTGGGATTCATTTGGCAGATGCCTGTATTCTAGCTCATGCTTTCCTTTTTTGTTTGTTATGAAGAATCGGCAGGCAACTTGTTGCCTGCCTGCTATTTATCATGAAAATGTCTTTCTTTTATCAGAGTTAAAGCCGTTACCTTTTTTATCATACACGTCATAAATCAGCCTGGCAACTTTTCATGAATGGGTTACAGAGTTTCCTGACTTTATCTGATTCGGGAATATTTTTCCTGTTTATTGTATGGACCGGAGATTTTTCTTTCCGAAAAACTTATCAATAATCAATGCGATAGCCCCATCGCCCGTCACATTACAAGCAGTACCGAAACTATCCATGGCAATGTAAAGTGCTATCATCAAAGCCTGTTCACTTTCTCCGAATCCCAGCATGGAAGACAGGATCCCCAATGCAGCCATGATGGCTCCTCCCGGTACTCCCGGTGCAGCTACCATCGTGATTCCCAGCATAAAGATGAATCCTGCAAACATGGGGAAATTAAAGGGCATTCCTTGCATAATCATCAGTGCCAGTGCGCAAGCAACAATCTTCAACGTGCTTCCCGACAGATGAATTGTGGCACATAGCGGAATGACAAATCCGGCTATATCCTCCGTGACCCCATTCTTGACAGTCTGTCGCAAAGTCACCGGAATGGTGGCTGCCGATGACTGTGTGCCCAATGCTGTGAAATAGGCAGGCATCATCTTTCCCAGTAGTTTGAACGGATTCCGATGTACAAACAGCGCTGCAATGGTATATTGAAAAACCAATAGGAAGATGTGAAGCAGGAAAATGACTCCGATGATCTTGATAAATACCATCAGAATGTTATATACTTGTCCGGAATGGGTCATATTCAGGAATATACCGAATATATAGATAGGCAGTAGGGGCAGAATCACCGTCTGGATGGTTTTGACTATGATTTCTTTGAAATCGTTACATACGTTTTTCAGCGCTGTACTATCCAGATGTGCGATGCCCAGACCTAGTGTGAAGGCTAAAATCAAGGAAGTCATCACATTCATCACCGGGGGGATGGCTACAGTGAAGAATGGAGAAATATCATGTGCCTCGCTGATTTGTTCTATCGGTGCTCCCGGAGTAATCATGGAAGGGAAAAAAGTCACTCCGGTGAAATAAGACAGGAAACCGGAGAACAACGTGGCACTGTATGCTACCAATGTCGTTATCACCAGCATCTTTCCTGCCTCCTTACCGATATCGGCAATGGCAGGAGTGACCAGCCCGAGAATAATCAGTGGAATGATGAAACCCAAGAATTCGCTGAAGATTCCGTTGAAAGTCACAAATACTCTGACCAATTCGCCGGGAAGAACGTTTCCGAATCCTATACCCAATGTGATGGCGATGATAATTCGGGCTAATAAGCCGATTTTTAACCTCTTCATGATAATGTGTTATTATTCAAATTGCAAAGATAGAATTATTGAACAAATAACCTATCAAATTGTTAAATATAAAAAGAATAATTTATGGAAAAGGCAGATATAGGATTAATCGGATTAGGTATGATGGGGCAGAACCTTGCTCTGAATCTTGCCAACAAGGGATGGAAGGTTGTAGTATGGAACCGTACCGTTCCTGGAAAAGAAGAAAATGTAGTGGAACACTTTATAGCCAACCGCGCCAAAGGAAAAGGCATCATAGGCAGTAATGAACTGACAGATTTTGTCGAAGCACTGAAAACTCCGCGTGTCATCCTTTTGATGGTACAGGCGGGGCCCGCTGTCGATGAACTGACGGGCAAGCTGTTTCCTTTGATGGAAAAGGGTGATATCCTCATTGACGGAGGCAACTCTTATTATGAAGATACGGAACGTCGTGTAAAGGAACTTTATGATAAAGGAATGTACTTTGTAGGTTGCGGCATTTCAGGAGGTGAGGAGGGTGCTTTGCATGGAGCGTCCATCATGCCCGGTGGTGCGCAAGAGGCATGGCCAGTCATTCAGCCGATGCTGAAAAGTATTGCGGCAAAAGCTGAGGATGGTACTCCGTGTTGTGAGTGGGTAGGTCCCGGTGGCGCAGGCCACTATGTAAAAATGGTGCATAATGGCATAGAATATGGGGATATGCAGCTGATTGCTGAAATTTATTTCGCCATGAAGCACCTGCTGGCGTTGAAGAATGAACAGATGGCGGATATTTTTGAACAATGGGACAAAGGACGTCTGCATAGTTACCTGATAGAGATTACTTCGGCCATGCGTCATAAAGAAGAAGGAGGCGATTATTTGCTCGATAACATTCTGGATGCTGCGGGACAAAAAGGAACGGGTCGCTGGAGTGTCATTAACTCCCTACAACTAAATACACCACTGGACGTGATTGCCGAGGCGGTTTTTGCCCGTAATCTGTCGGCAGAGAAGAACTTGCGCGTGCTGATGTCCAAACATTATATGCATGTGGAGAATCATCCGGTATATAATTATCAGGATACGGTGATCGGATTGGAAAGTACCTTATATGTGGCTCGTCTGATAGCTATGCGCAAGGGTTTGCTCTGATGTGCACTGCCAGTGAGCAATATGGCTGGAAGTTGAATCTTTCCACTATCGCGCTGTTGTGGCGCGCCGGATGCATTATTCGTTCTGCTTTTCTGAACGACATTGCCGAGGCCTATCACCGTGCACCGGGATTGTCGCATCTGTTGCTGGACGAGCATTTCGGACGGGAAGTAATGGAAGCCCTGCCCGCGTGGAAGAAATACATCGGTGTCATGTTGAGAGAAGGGTTGCCCGTACCTGTACTTTCCGCAGCGTTGAATTATTTTCTGGGTCTGACCACCAACCGTTCCCCAGCTAATATGATTCAAGCGATGCGTGATTATTTCGGAGCTCATACTTCGAGCGTGTGGACAGTCCACGGGGGGAATTTTTCCACGAACATTGGGAAGACAACTATTGATATGTCGCAACACAAAGCATTATACATTCATTTTTAAAAGAAAGAATCATGAGTTTACCACATAGTTTATTTTTGGTCATCTTCGGTGCATCCGGTGATTTAACCCGGCGCAAACTGATGCCTGCCTTGATAAAGATACATAACGGGAAACGCTTCCCCGAGCATTTTGCCATTATCGGCTGTGCCCGTACTGCATACACGGACGAAACTTATCGTGCCTATCTGAAAGAAGAACTGATAAAATTCGGTTTTCTTACTAAAGAGGAAATGGAAACATTGGACGATTTTCTCTCTACTGTTCATTACCAGTCCATGGACCCGGCTGACGAAACCACTTATTTTCTGTTAAATGACCGTTTGAAGGAGCTTTCGCCTCAATATGAGAATAATGGGAACTATTTGTTCTATCTGGCAACTCCGCCCTTGCTTTATGAATTGATTCCGAAATGTCTGCATGATGCGGGCTTGTTGAAAAAGCCTGGATTAAAGCGTATCATTGTCGAGAAGCCTTTCGGATACGACCTGGCTTCCGCTCAGAAACTAAATAAAATCTATGCCGCTTATTTTAAAGAAGAGGATATCTACCGCATCGATCATTTTTTGGGCAAGGAAACGGTGCAGAATATTATGGTGACCCGTTTTGGAAGTACTATTTACGAACCGATATGGAATCGTAACTATATAGATTATGTAGAAATCACTGCGGTGGAAAATATGGGTATAGGTACTCGCGGAGGATATTATGACGGGGCGGGAGCTCTGCGCGATATGGTACAGAACCATTTGATGCAGTTGCTTGCTATTACTGCCATGGAACCACCGGCCAAGTTTGACAAGAATGGTTTCCGTAACGAGGTGATCAAGGTCTACCAATCCCTTCGTCCGCTGACTGATAAGTATATCCGTGATAATGTTATCCGCGGACAATATATTGCTGGTGATGACCGTATCGGTTATCGTGAAGAAAAGAATGTTCGTCCTGATTCCCGTACAGATACCTACGTGGCGATGTGTCTGTATGTGGATAACTGGCGTTGGCAGGGAGTGCCTTTTTATATCCGTACCGGAAAGCAGATGCCTACCAAGGTGACCGAAATTGTGGTTCATTTCAAACCTGCTCCTATGCAGATGTTCCAAATGAAGGAAGGTTTTACAAAGGTGAGGAACTGATTATCCGTATTCAACCCGACGAGGGAATTCTTCAGCGCATAGCCATGAAAGAACCTGGTGCCGGTTTCTATATGGGAACCATGGAGATGGACTTCAGCTATGACCAGCACGATCAGGAAACGGGGGATGCGTATGTACGCCTGTTGGAAGACAGTCTGGTGGGTGATCCTACACTTTTTACCCGTTCCGATGCCGTGGACGAGAGCTGGACTTACTTTGATAAGATTCTGGATTATTGGAAGAAGCATCCCGAAACTCCTCTTTATGGGTATCCTGCAGGAACATGGGGACCGAAAGAAGCGGATGTATTGATCAACCGCAGTCATTCCGAGTGGACAAACCCGTGCAAGAATCTGACACATTCCAATTTATACTGTAAATTGTAAGTCGTCATCTGTGGATAGTAAATTTAAAACAGCAAACTCTAAGTAATAAATAGTGAATAAGATGATTGACCATAACTTTTATGCGTCGCCTGTACAAGCGTCGCAAACCTTGATAACTCATATATTGGAAGCGATGAATAAAGAGCTTGAACGGCCTTTTACCATTGCTCTTTCCGGAGGGACTACTCCTGCCACACTTTTTGAGGTTTGGGAGCGTGAATATGCCACATATACCCCTTGGTCCCGTATTTATTTCTATTGGGTAGACGAGCGTTGTGTGCCACCTGGCGATGATCAGAGCAACTTTGGCTTGGCCTATCGTCTGTTGTTTAGTAAGGTAGGTATTCCTGCCAGTCATTACTATCGTATTGTGGGTGAGGGCGCTCCCGAAGAAGAAGCCAAACAGTATTCTTCCATAGTCAAGACCACCGTTCCGACCGTGGACGGTGTGCCTGTTTTTGATTTTGTATTATTAGGGATAGGAGAGGACGGGCATACATCATCCATTTTCCCCGACCATCAGGAACTTCTTACCGCCGGGGAACCGTATGAGGTGTCCGTCAATCCTTATAATAAAACAGTGCGTATATGCATGACGGGACGTCCCTTGATAGAAGCCCGGCATACCTGTTTTCTGGTGACGGGCGAGAACAAATGCAGTATTTTGAAAGAAATCCTTGATAAAAACAAGGAAGGGGTCTATCCGGCATCTTATATTTGGCATCATGCACGTAATCCGCAACTGTATGCATCACTTGTATCATAATATTTCTTTTAGATGAAGAGTTTAAACGAAAATAACTTTCTAGATGGGAAATGAATCAACTATGGATGCTATGTCTCCTATAGATATAAAAAAAGGAGCAACGCCTTGCTCCAACCTTTGTTAACCTTAAATCTAATACTATGAAAAACACAATGCAAAGGTACGGATATTTCGGAAATTTGCAAGATATTCTCTTCATTTTATAGGTTGAAACAATGTTATTTAACATAGAAAGGCATCCTGTTTACAGCTATTTGCAAAACAGGATGCCTTCACTATAATCCATTAAGACTCTTTAATAAGCGTGTCCGTCTTGTTCCAGTTCCTTTGCTGTAATGGGCTTGCGGTCTATGGCACGCCAAGCATAAATAATATAGGCCAGAACGAAAGGTACCAGAATGGAAACGTATGCCATGGTGCGCAGGGTAAATTCGCTGGAGCAACTGTTTGCCAAGGTCAGCGAACTTTGTAGATCGGCTGTGGACGGGTAATAAGCCGTATTATTATATCCCGCACAAAGCAATAAAGCTAATACAGTCAATACAACTCCTATTCCGGTAAACCAGATACCATTGGTCGCAGTCTTGCTGAAGACAGCCCTTCCGATACCCCAAAGTACTCCGACAACGCCTGATAGGAACAATACCAGCAATAGAGGCATATCCATCAGATTGATGAAATACTTGTAAGGTTCCATATAAACTTCTTTTGTCTCGGGATTTACAGCGAAACCATCAGCCAATAAAGTACGGATAACAAATGCCAGAAATAGAATAAGGAAAGGAATAGCATCTGTTATAAGCTGACGGCGGCAGCGGGGGATTAAGTCTTTATCCCGGATGTTATTGATAAAATAAAGATTGCCCAAAAGGCGGGCCAGGAAGAATACGGCAAATCCCAAGACCAGATTCCAAGGATTGGTCAGCGCATCCAGTCCGTGCCATCCGTTTGCCCAACTGCTGATGACAGGCATCAGCTCATTACCCATGTTTCCTTTATTAACCAGGAAATTGGAGCCGGTAAAGAAAGTAGCCACAGCTCCTCCTAGCAATAGAGGTCCTACAATACCATTTATAACCAGAAACCATTGGTAAGTATGTTTGCCCAGCAGATTGCCCAGCTTGGACTGGAACTCGTATGAAACAGCTTGCAATACGAAACTGAAAAGAACAATCATCCACAACCAGTAAGCACCGCCAAAGCTGGTACTGTAGAACAGCGGGAAAGAAGCGAAGAAGGCACCGCCGAAAGTGACAAGGGTAGTAAAAGTAAACTCCCACTTGCGTCCTGTGGAGTTTACCAGCAAGGCACGTTCTTCGTCATTGCGTCCCAGCGTGAACAGCAAAGAGTTGCCACCCTGCACAAAGAGTAGGAACACCAACAAAGCACCCAGTAACGATACTAGGAACCACCAATAATTTTGTAGAAATATATAGTCCATAATATTCTAAATTAAAAATTGAGAATTGAATATTGAAAAATAGAATTAGAGAAACTTGAACTAAAAAAAGAATGACTTGATGGCGGAATTAATCTCCTGTATGTAGCCCATTTATTGCGCAGCCTGAATTATTTCCACCTGTTTCATTTATTCCTTAATTCTTAATTCCCTCCGGTCCTTTCTTGATGGCCTTCAGCATGATACCTATTTCAGCAAAGAGCAGAACGGTAAACAATAGAAGGAAGATAAAGAAAGTAAGCTGTACGGAACCTGTCTGCAATTTGGAGATGGCTGCTCCTACAGGCAACATATCCTGTATAGCCCATGGCTGGCGCCCCACTTCGGCTACCACCCAGCCTGCCTGACTGCCGATATAGGCTAGTGGAATAGTCCACAAAGCCACCCGTTGCAACCATCGCATATCAGCCAGTTTCTCTTTTTTTTTTCGATACAATCAGTACTATAATAAAGAACAGGATGAAATAACCTCCCAGCCCCACCATGATCCGGAATGACCAGAAAGTAAGTCCTACATTAGGAACCAGATGGGCGGGATCCTTGATATATCCGTAACCAAAATATTTTACGTTTTCGTCCAATGTCTTGCGAGCTGCTGCGGCACTTGCTTCGTCACCTGCCTTATGCGCTTTGCGGAATGCATCCAGGGCGGCGATGGCAATCTGTCCGCGTTTAATTTTCTCTTCGGCCGATAAAGCCGTTGTACCGTCGGGCATCTGATAACCACCTTCCAGCAGATTGTTGATACCCGGTACATAACCGTCTATGTCGTGAGTGGCAAGGATAGAAAGCATTTTGGGGATTTTCAAATCGCCTGCAATGGTGAAGGGTACTCCGTTTCCGCCATCGTGCAATCCTTCAGCGGCAGCCATTTTCATAGGTTGCACTTTGGCTACCTGTACTCCCGAAATATCCCCCGTCCATGCAGTGACGAGAGAGGCGAACAAACCTACGGCGGCGGCAACTTTAATACTGCTCAGAGCGAACTCCTTCTGACGGTTGCGCAGTAAATACCAGCAACTTATTCCTACTACAAAAACGGCTCCCAGTATCCAGCTGCTTAACACTGTGTGGAAGAACTTGGCGATAGCCATGGGAGAGAGGGCGACAGCTGCAAAGTCCACCATTTCATTTCTTACTGTTTCGGGATTGAAAGCCATCCCTACGGGGTATTGCATCCAGGCATTGGCGACCAGAATCCACCAAGCGGAGATCGTTGCTCCCAGTCCGGTGAGCCAGGTGGATGCCAGATGGAAACGCTTGCTCACTTTGTTCCAGCCGAAGAACATGACGGCAATGAAAGTGGCTTCCATAAAAAATGCCAGGATTCCTTCGATAGCCAGTGGGGCTCCGAAGATATCGCCCACAAACCAGGAATAGTTACTCCAGTTAGTTCCGAACTCGAATTCCAGAATCAGACCGGTGGCAACACCTACGGCGAAATTGATTCCAAACAGTTTCATCCAGAATTTAGCTGTGTTCTTCCAGAATTCCTTACCTGTTGTTACATAAAAGGTCTCCATGAGCCCCATTATCACAGCCAATCCCAAAGTGAGAGGTACGAAAAGCCAGTGATACATGGCCGTTAGAGCGAACTGTGCTCTTGACCAGTCAATTAATGAAGTGTCAATGTTTTCAAACATAACTTTCTGATTTATTTAAATGTTTATGGATTTGCCCGTTCTATTAACTCCTCACCTACATACTGTTGCTTCTCTTCCGTTGTCTTCCCGCCAAGGAAGGAGGGAAAGAAGAAAAGTTTTAGAATAAAGAACATGATGAATAGTTTGATAAGAATAATCGTCCAAAGGGTACGTCCCAAGGTCATCTCGCGAAAGCCGTCGCGATAGAATATCCAGATGCGTGTCAACAAAGAATCATTCATAAATTTATCTTAAAGTTGTAATAATTACAAAGAAAAACACTTTATCGGTAAAAAGCAAGTTTTTGTCCATAGAAATATTCCACAAATCTATATTTATTGCTAAAAAAATCACAGTCCTCTACTTTTGTACAAACAAATTAAATAGTAAAAAGGATGAGACAACGAGTAGTATATTTCGTAATGATTTGGGTCGCGGTCACTTCGGTTTCCGCGCAAGAGGCCAAAAAGTGGACGCTGGACGACTGTATTGACTATGCATTGGAGAAAAATATCCAATTGCAGCAGGACAAAATCTCACTGGAAGAGAGTTCGGTAGACGTGAAAACCGCCAAAGCCGCACTATTTCCCAGTCTGTCGTTCAGCACAGGACAGAATGTGACGAACCGTCCGTATCAGGAAACCAGTAACACGGTAAGCGGAACGGAAATCATCAGTAGTGACAGTAAAACCACTTATAATGGAAACTATGGTCTGAATGCACAATGGACATTGTGGAATGGTAACAAACGGTTGAATGCCATCAAACAAAAGAAGACGAGTCAGCAGATTGCAGGGCTTACCGTAGCCGAAACAGAAAACTCTTTGCAAGAGCAGATTGCACAAATATTCATCCAGATACTTTATGCCGACGAGTCGGTGAAAATTAACCAGAACACCTTACAGGTGAGCCAAGCTACATACGACAGGGGCAAAGAACTCTTTCATAAAGGAAGTATTTCAAAAGCCGATTTGGCACAATTGGAATCACAGGTAGGCAGTGACAAATATCAGTTGGTGATCTCCGAAAGTTCCTTGCGTGACTATAAATTGCAGTTGAAGCAGTTGTTGGAGCTGGATGGTACGGAAGAAATGGATTTGGTTCTTCCCGAACTCGCCGATGAACATGTTTTGCAACCGTTACCTGCTCAGGAGGATGTTTATCAGCAGGCTTTGGCATCACGTCCGGAAATTCAAAGCAGCAAGTTGAGCATAGAGAATTCCAAATTGGACATATCAGTGGCTAAAGCCGGCTATCTCCCTACCATCAGTCTGAGTGCATCTACGGGGAGTATGACAAACAGTGCCAGTGATAATAGCTGGAGCAAACAAATGAAATATGGCTGGAATAATATGATAGGATTGAATATAAACATTCCGATTTTTGATAATCGCCAGAACAAAAGTGCTGTGCAGAAGGCACGTTTGCAATATGATAGTAGTCTACTCGATTTGATAAACAAGCAAAAGGAACTCTATAAGAATATAGAAAGTCTGTGGTTGGACGCTACTAATGCTCAAGAGCAATATGCGGCGGCTGAGAGTAAGCTGAAAAGTAGCCAGGCCAGTTATGAGATGGTCAGCGAGCAATTCAACTTGGGAATGAAGAATACCGTAGAGTTGCTTACCGAGAAAAATAACCTGCTCAGTGCACAGCAGCAACGTATTCAGGCCAAGTATATGGCTATCTTGGATCGGACTCTACTGAACTTCTATGCAGGTCAGGATATAAAATTATAATCATAACGCTATACATATTATATTATGGAAAAGAAGAAAATGATTCTTACTACAGCGGTAGCCGTAGTGGTCGTGGCAGGCGGTTACTGGATGCTTGGCGGACCGGAGGGAAAGTACGGTCGATTTCGCAACGGAAACCGTAACGAAAGGTAATGTCAGCAATTTCATTACTGCTACCGGGACCATAGAGCCGGTGACAGAGGTGGAAGTGGGTACGCAGGTATCTGGTATTATTGACAAGATTTATGTGGATTACAATTCTGTGGTAAAGAAAGGAGAATTGATAGCCGAGATGGATAAAGTGACACTGCAAAGTGAACTTCAGTCGGCAAAGGCCACTTATGACGGCAATGAGGCCGAGTACGATTACCAAAAGAAATTATATGACCGCAACCGTAAACTGCACGAGAAGCAATTAATCAGCGATATGGACTATGAAGAAACGGTTTATAATTTCCAACGTGCCCAAAGTGCATTGGAGCAAAGCAAGGCGGCTCTGGCAAAGGCTGAGCGTAACCTGTCATACGCAACCATCACCTCGCCTATCGATGGAGTGGTGACCAGCCGTGATGTGGAAGAAGGACAGACCGTAGCATCCGGTTTCGAAACTCCGACACTGTTCACCATCGCTGCCGACTTGACCAAGATGCAGGTGGTGGCCGATGTGGATGAAGCCGATATTGCCGGGGTGGAGGAAGGAGCCCGTGTAACCTTTACCGTGGATGCTTATCCCGACGATGTGTTCGAAGGAGTAGTCAGACAGGTTCGTTTGGGAAGTACGAACAGCACGAGCAGCAGCTCTTCAACAACCACCAGTACCACTGTAGTTACTTATGAGGTAGTGATAACAGCTGATAATCCTATTTGAAACTGAAACCGCGTCTTACCGCCAACGCTACCATTTATACATTGACCAAGGATAATGTGTTGACCGTTCCCAACAAGGCTTTGCGCTTTACTCCCAACAAAGACATAGTGGGAGGTCGTAAGATAAACGATTGCCAGAGCAGTCATAAAGTGTGGACACTGGATAACAATACCTTTACCGCCCATCCTGTGAAAATAGGTATTACTGATGGCAGCAAGACAGAGATTGTGAGTGGCATCACTGAAAATACGCCGGTAGTGACAGAAACGGTAGTGAAAGGTGCTATGCCTGGAATGGAAGAGCCGTCTGCCGGAGAAGGTGAGAGAAGTCCGTTCATGCCAGGCCCTCCGGGAAGCAATAAGAAAAAGAACAAGTAATAAAAGGTAATGCTTCCGTTTACATTGAAAGAATAAATCATATGAAAAAGATAATCGAATTACAAAATATAAAACGGAACTTCCAGGTAGGCGATGAAACCGTCCACGCTCTGCGTGGCATCTCTTTTACCATTTATGAAGGAGAGTTTGTCACTATCATGGGTACTTCTGGTTCCGGCAAGTCCACTCTGCTGAATACTTTGGGATGTCTTGATACCCCTACCAGTGGTGAATACCTGTTGGATGGTGTGTCCGTGCGTACCATGAGCAAACCTCAGCGGGCTGTGTTGCGCAACCGTAAAATAGGTTTTGTATTTCAGAACTATAATCTGTTGCCTAAGACGACTGCCGTAGAGAATGTGGAGTTGCCCTTGATGTATAACTCGTCCATATCGGCTTCCGAAAGACGGAAACGTGCCATTGAATCACTGATAGCCGTGGGGCTAGGTGACCGTTTGGAACATAAATCCAACCAAATGTCCGGCGGACAGATGCAGCGTGTGGCCATTGCCCGTGCTCTGGTGAATAATCCTGCCGTTATTTTGGCTGATGAGGCGACCGGTAATCTGGATACCCGTACCTCTTTCGAAATTCTGGTACTTTTCCAAAAGTTACACGCCGAAGGCCGTACACTTATTTTTGTCACTCACAATCCCGAAATAGCCCAGTATAGCAGCCGTAATATCCGCTTGCGTGACGGGCATGTAGTGGAAGATACCATCAATCCTCAGATCCTTTCGGCCGCTGCCGCGCTGGCTGCCTTGCCCAAGAATGATGAGGACTAACCATAAAAAAGAATCATTATGAACGGAACGAATCTATTTAAAATAGCTCTCCGGGCTCTTGCCAACAACAAGCTCCGCGCTTTCCTCACCATGTTGGGGATCATCATCGGTGTGGCATCAGTCATTGCTATGCTTGCCATCGGTCAGGGCTCGAAAAAGAGCATCCAGCAACAAATCTCGGAGATGGGGTCAAACATGATTATGATTCATCCGGGAGCAGAGATGCGTGGAGGGGTCCGCCAAGACCCTTCGGCCATGCAGACACTGAAACTGGAAAATTATGAAAAGTTGAGCGAAGAGTGTACTTATCTCTCCGGCATTAGTCCCAACGTTTCTTCTTCGGGACAACTTGTTGCGGGGGCCAACAACTACCCGTCTTCGGTGAGTGGTGTAAGTATGGATTATCTTACCATACGTCAGCTCACCGTGGAACAGGGGGAGATGTTTACCGAGAATGACATCCGTACGGCAGCCAAGGTTTGTGTTATCGGTAAAACCATTGTCGATAATCTTTTTCCCGACGGATCGGATCCGATAGGGAAAGTGATTCGTTGTAATCAAATTCCTTTCCGGGTAATTGGTGTGCTGAAATCAAAAGGGTATAACTCGATGGGCATGGACCAGGACGATGTGGTACTGGCTCCTTACAGTACGGTGATGAAACGATTGCTGGCACAGACTTACCTAAGTGGAATTTTTGCTTCGGCTCTGACAGAAGATATGACCGATGAGGCTGTAGATGAGATAACGACCATTCTGCGTCGTGAACATAAGCTGAAAGAAACGGATGATGATGACTTTACCATCCGCACCCAGCAGGAGCTGAGTAGTATGCTCAACACTACAACAGACCTGATGACTACCTTGTTGGCTTGTATTGCCGGTATATCTTTGGTGGTCGGTGGTATCGGTATCATGAATATCATGTATGTGTCTGTAACAGAGCGTACTCGTGAAATTGGTTTGCGTATGTCGGTCGGGGCTCGAGGAGTAGATATCCTGAGCCAGTTTCTGATAGAGGCTATCCTGATCAGTATCACGGGGGGGGCTGATAGGAGTGATTATCGGTTGTGGAGCCAGTTTTATGATTAAAACGATAGCACATTGGCCTGTATTTATCCAGCCTTGGAGTGTGTTGCTTTCATTTCTGGTATGTACCGTCACCGGTGTGTTTTTCGGATGGTATCCGGCGAAGAAAGCTGCAGATTTGGATCCGATAGACGCTTTGCGTTACGAGTAGGGATGAAAAGGTGTGGGGGTGAAGCAGAATTGATTTATGGGAATGCTAGTTGGGTTCCGGTCTTTTCCCGATTATCTGTTTATAATGTTTTTTGTAAATCAATTTTGTTTCACTGATTCCTGCCAGTCTTATTTTATGGAATAAGAATCATGGAAATCTTATTTCTAATCTAATCTTTCTTATCTTTGCCTGTATGAAACAGTTATTTTCACAACGACGTTTTTTGGAAATGAGTATCCATATTGTCAGTTGGTTGCTCGTTTTTGGCTTTCCGCTTGTATTCATGGACCGTGGAAGCGGCTTCAATCTGGCCCAATTCTTGAGGCATAGTTGTGTTCCTTTGTGCTATTTTATTATCTTCTATGTCAATTACTTGTGCCTGGTTCCCCGCTATATGTTCACGGACGAAATGCGTAAGTATATTCTGAGCAATGCCGTGCTGATACTTTGTCTGAGTGTGCTTCTTCATGTATTTCTGGAAAGTATAAGCACTCCTCCGCCTCCTGAGTTTGCACGTCATATTCCGCCCCGTTGGATATTTTATGCGCGGGATATGGGGATGATGATTTTTGTTGCCGGATTGGGTGCGGCCATTCGTACCAGCCTGCGTTGGCGTCAGGCGGAAGAGCGGTTGATAGAAGCGGAGAGACAAAAGACGGAAGCGGAACTGAAAAACTTGAAGAACCAGTTGAATCCTCATTTTCTGCTCAATACATTAAATAATATCTATGCTTTGATTGCTTTTAATAGTGACAAGGCACAAGAGGCAGTACAAGAGCTGAGTAAATTGTTGCGGCATGTGCTTTATGACAATCAGCAGACTTTTGTTCCGCTTGAAAAGAATTGGACTTTATCCGTAATTATGTAGCTCTGATGCGTATCCGCCTGCCACAGCAGGTAGAAGTGAGTGTGAATTTGGAGGCAGACTCTGGAGGTGCGTTGCAAATCGCTCCCCTTATTTTCATATCGCTGATAGAAAATGCCTTCAAGCATGGTATCAGCCCCACGGTAGACAGTTTTATCAGTATCTCTATCTTTGGGCATACGGATGGTACGGTGAGATGTGAGATCCTTAACAGCAATCATCCGAAGTCCGGGCAAGATAAAAGTGGAAGTGGAGTGGGGCTGGAACAGGTAAGCAAGCGGTTAGAACTGATTTATCCGGGACATTACGAATGGATAAAAGGGATCAGTGAAAACGGACAGGTATATTCTTCTATATTAACTATACAGACTAAAAGTTTATGATACTGAATTGTGCTATTGTAGATGATGAGCCGCTGGCTTTGGAATTGCTGAGAAGCTATGTGGAAAAAACGTCTTTCCTCCGGTTGGTAGGGAGGTATTCCAGTGCGGTGCAAGCTATGACAGAAATTCCTCTTCACGAGGAGGTGCATGTCTTGTTCCTTGATATTCAAATGCCCGAGTTGAACGGTTTGGAGTTTTCACGCATGGTCAGTCCTGAAACAAGGATTATTTTTACTACTGCATTCGGACAGTATGCCTTGGATAGTTATAAAGTCAATGCCTTGGACTATTTGTTGAAACCTATCAGCTATGTCGATTTTTTGCAATCGGTGAATAAAGCGGTGCAATGGTATGAATTGAAACAAAAGGCGGATAATGGTGTTGATGCCGATGAGGCGGATGATTGTATATATGTAAAAAGTGATTATAAATTGCTCCGAATTGCTTTAGACCGGATATTGTATATAGAAGGGTTGAAGGATTATATTAAAATACATGTGGAGGATGAGCCGAAAGCTATCCTGTCACTTATCAGTATGAAAGCTATGGAAGAGAAGCTTCCTTCCAGTCGTTTTATTCGCGTACATCGCTCGTTTATAGTGCAAAAGAGTAAAATTAAGGTGCTTGATCGGGCGGATTGTTTTCGGTAAAGAGTATATTCCGATTTCCGATAGTTATAAACAGGAGTTACAGATATATTTGAATAGTCATTCTGTTTGAAAAATGTGATATTTGAATGATAAAAGTTGATATTTTGTCGATATCCTTTTGCAAAAAAGAAATAATCTTTTTATATTTGCAGCATAGACAAGGGAAGTTGTGAAACTTCTTAATAGAATAGTTTAGTTAAGTCTAGTTTAGTTTTTGTGTTGTAAGTGCTCCCATCGTAAGCGAACGAATGGGAGCACGTTTTTTAGACACCTGCAGGGGAGAAGTGTTCTGTTTCTGCAACAAATCCGGAGGTTGGTTTGTTAATTATGGCATAAATAGAAACAATTCTCCTTATGAAAAGAATAATCCCCATACTGATTGCTATACTTATCTGTTTTGGTGTAGGCTGTACTGCTTCTTATTTTCAGTCGGACTCCATACTCAACTGGTATCCTGCATTGGAAAAACCTTCTTGTACACCCCCTGATATAGCTTTTCCCATTGCTTGGAGTTTTATCTATCTGTGCATGGGAATTTCTATCGGGTTGATTTGGCATATATGGACAATAAGACGACAAATGATTATCAGATTATTCGGATTCCAGCTTCTGTTTAATTTTACATGGAGCATTTTCTTCTTTTATTTTCGGAGTCCGTTGCTAGGTTTTGCAAATATTCTGGTGCTGGATGTGCTTGTTATTTATTATATGATAGAAAGTTATCCGGTGAGGAAATCTTCGGCATATCTTTTTGTTCCTTATCTTTTGTGGTTGCTTCTTGCCACTTATCTTAACGGCTATATATTAATGTATAATTAAAAGACTGGCATTGGCCGGTTGAACGGGAATTATGGGGTACAAGAGAAAATACCTATTTATAGTGATTGATAACCCTGGTGATTTTCCGTAACTTTGCGGCCATAAAGAGAAACAAAAAACATAACTATGTATAAAACAAGTAAATATACTCCGACGGACAAAATGAGTTATCTTATCTGTGATAACTATACATTGCTACAGGTAATGAGCCGTTTTGATCTTTCGTTAGGGTTTGGAGACAAGACAGTACAGGAGGTGTGCCGTGAAAATGGAGTGGATTGTCGTACTTTCCTTGCGGTGGTAAACTTCATGATTGAAGATAGCGACCGGATGGAGGATGATGTGAAGGATATTTCTATGCCTTCATTGATGAATTATTTAAAACAGGCACATCATTATTTCCTTGATTTCTGTCTGCCTACCATACGCCGTAAATTGATAGAAGCTATAGATTGTTCCACGGAAAACGAGGTTGCATTTCTCATTCTGAAATTTTTTGATCAGTATGCCGGAGAAGTGCGTAAACACATGGATTATGAAGATATGAATGTGTTTACTTATGTAGAGAATCTGATGACGGGACGAGAAACGGGAGGATTCCGTATCTCACAGTTTGCCCGCAGGCATGATCAGATAGATGCGACACTGACTGAGTTAAAAAACATCATTATTAAATATTATCCGGCAAAAGGAAATAACCATTTGTTGAACGCCGTATTATTCGACATATTCAGTTGTGAACAAGATTTGGCATCTCATTGCCGCGTAGAGGATTACTTGTTTGTGCCTGCTGTACTTAGGCTGGAAAAGGAGGGGAAATGAAACGGACAGAACTTGTGCACGTTGCGGTGGCCGAAACTTCAGTCATTGTGCGTAGCGGACTTGTGGCTGTGCTGAAGCGCATGCCTGATCTTATAATACAGCCGGTGGAAATAACTTCTCTTGAAGGACTGCAAAATTGTATGCAGGGACATCAGCCGGATATTCTAATCATAAATCCTACTTTCGGAGGATGGTTTAACGTGGACGAGTTCAAATCGAACTATCCACAGGCATCTGTCAAATGCGTTTCTTTGTTGTGTTCAGTCACAGATACCAATCTGTTGAAGGGATACGATGAGAGTATAGCGCTATATGATGACATCGAAGTTTTAAATAAAAAGTTAGTAGACCTGATGAATCTTGGTGTGGATGAAACAGATGGCGAACAGGAAGCGTTGAGCCAGCGTGAGAAAGAAATTATTTGTTGCGTGGTACGTGGGATGACAAATAAGGAAACGGCGGAAAAACTGTTCCTCTCCATTCATACGGTGATAACTCACCGTCGGAATATTGCGCGCAAGCTACAGATACATTCACCTGCCGGATTGACTATTTACGCTATCGTAAATAAACTGGTTGAACTAAGCGAGGTGAAGATGAACTTATAATACCTACAAATGGTGAGTGGAATAAGATAGAATACCTAAATGAAGTGATTGTGGATGTGGTCCCTAACCTCTATCTTTGCACTATAAGTTAGTCATATAGAAATTACGTAAACCACAAAGTTAGTTATTAGTTAAAAGTGCTCCCTGCGAAGTGATTCGCGGGGAGTACTTTTTTATTAGTAAGGCTTTTGCTCACAATATTATGCTTTTTTACCTATTCCGCTTCATTATTCGTTAGAAATCTCGTTGTTTTCTTAACAAATATCCTCTAACTTTGTTATTCAATATAGGACACATATTAACTAATGACAATGAAAGTAGGTTTATTTATTCCTTGTTATATCAATGCGGTATATCCGCAGGTGGGGATAGCCTCGTACAAGCTGCTGAAAAGTTTGGGAGTGGATGTGGATTATCCTCTCAATCAGACTTGTTGCGGCCAACCGATGGCGAATGCAGGTTTCGAGAATAAAGCGGTAGATTTGGCCCGTCATTTTGACGAACAGTTTAAGAATTACGATTATATAGTGGGCCCTTCGGCCAGTTGCGTCGTTTTTGTGCGTGATAACTACAGTCGTCTGTTGAAAGAAGACAAACATCGGTGTGCCAGCGAAGGTAAGATATATGATATCTGTGAGTTTATTCATGATATCGTCAAGCCTTCTTCGTTGAAAGCCAAGTTTCCACATAAAGTGAGTCTGCAAAACAGTTGTCATGGAGTGAGATTGATGAAACTTTCTTCTGCCAGCGAACTTAATATTCCTTATTTCAGCAAATTGCGTGATTTGCTCTCTTTGGTAGAAGGAGTGGAAGTTGTGGAACCGGAACGCAAAGACGAATGTTGCGGTTTCGGCGGTATGTTTGCCGTAGAGGAAGATGCGGTTTCCGTGCAGATGGGGCATGACAAGGTGATGCGTCATATTGCTACCGGTGCTGAATATATTGTGGGGGCCGACAGTTCGTGCCTGATGCATCAGAATGGTATCATTGCCCGTGACAAACTTCCTATCAAGACATTGCACATTGTTGAAATCTTAGCGGCAGGATTATGAGTACGAAACATTCAAAAGCAGCTGCGGAGTTTCTGAAAAACAAGAAACAGGCCGCATGGCATGACGAAACACTTTGGCTGGTTAGGGCAAAGCGTGACAGACTGAGTAAAGAAGTTCCCGAATGGGAGGAATTGCGTAATATGGCATGTGCTACTAAACTATATAGTAACAGCCATTTGGACGAATTATTGGTGGAGTTTGAAAACAATGCGCGTGCTAACGGAGCTCATGTCTATTGGGCAAAGGATGCGGATGAGTATTGTAACATTGTCTACAATATTCTGAACCAGCATGGAGTGAAGCATTTTATAAAAAGCAAATCCATGTTGGCCGAGGAGTGTGAACTTAATCCTTTTTTGGAAAGCAAAGGGATTGAAGTGGTAGAAAGCGACTTGGGAGAGCGTATCTTGCAATTGATGCATCTGAAGCCGAGCCATATTGTATTACCTGCTATTCATATCAAACGTGAACAGGTAGGTGAGCTTTTCGAGCGAGAGATGGGTACGGAGAAAGGAAATTTTGACCCTACTTACCTTACACATGCAGCCCGGAAAAATCTCCGTCAGAAATTTATTCATGCTGAGGCGGCTATGACAGGTGCTAACTTTGCTGTAGCTTCTACTGGTGAGATTGTGGTATGTACCAATGAAGGAAATGCGGATATGGGTACTTCCCAGCCTAAATTACAGATTGCGGCTTTTGGTATGGAAAATTGTGCCGGATCGTGAATCATTGGGAGTGTTCACCCGTTTGTTGGCCCGTTCGGCTACAGGACAACCCATTACTACATATACTTCTCATTATCGAAAGCCTAGAGAGGGTGGGGAACTTCATATTATTATTGTAGATAACGGACGTAGTAAGATATTAGCCGACCCAAAGCATATCAAGACTTTGAATTGTATTCGTTGTGGAGCCTGTATGAATACATGTCCTGTATATAGACGTAGTGGGGGGTACTCTTATACTTATTTTATTCCCGGCCCTATCGGGATTAACCTGGGGATGTTGAAGGCGCCGTTACATTATTATGACAATGTGTCGGCTTGTTCTTTGTGTTATTCCTGTTCGTTTGTATGTCCGGCTAAAGTGGATTTGGCGGAGCAGATCTATTTGTGGCGCCAGGATTTGGATAAATTGGGTAAGGCAGACCGGATGAAAAAGGTAATGTCCGGTGGCATGGAATTCATGATGAAGCGCCCTTCGATATTCAATATGGCATTAAAATGGGCACCATTGGTAAACGGAGTGCCGCGTTTCCTTATCTATAACGGATTGAATGACTGGGGGAAAGGACGTGAAATGCCGAAATTTGCTAAGGAGAGTTTCAATGAAATGTGGAAGAAAGGTAAAGTGAAGTAAATTATGAGCAGCAGAGAAGATATATTGCAGAGCATCCGGCGTGCTACACATGTAAAATATGAGAAACCGGATTTAAAGCCATTGGAAGATATGGCATTGACTTATCCCAGTAAGGTAGAACAGTTTTATTTCGTCATGAAGCAAGTAGGAGGAGAAGCCATTTTTTTGGAAAAAGAGGAGAACGTGAATGATTTCATTAAAAAAGCTTATCCTGGAGCCAAACGCATCGCTTCTAATCTGAAGAGTATTACTTGTGCAACATTTAATCCCGATGATTTGGAAGATCCTGCAGAATTGAATGGGACGGATTTGGCTGTCATAGATGGAAAGATTGGGGTTGCGGAGAATGGTGCGGTATGGATAGAGCAGGATGTAAAGCAGCGTGCCATTTATTTTATTGCCGAAAAGTTGGTTATTCTTCTAGATAAGAATAAGATTGTGAACAATATGCATGAAGCATATAAACTGATAGATACAGGCGAATATGGTTTCGGAACCTTTATTTCCGGTCCGTCAAAGACAGCTGATATTGAGCAGGCCTTGGTAATGGGTGCTCATGGGGCACGGGATGTGATGGTAGTGCTGATATAAATATATTGTTTCTTATACATAAATAAAAAGGAGATGAGGCGAAAATTATGGGGCTCATCTCCTTAACGGAACTTAAGTACCGGATAGACGGTAAGTTTGTCTTTTTTCTAATTTAAATATACGGTATTGAAATATTCACCAAATAACGTTTTGGCTGTTTCCAATTGTTCTAGGGTATTTTCTTTTATTCCGTTCAGTTTGTATTCTTTTCCCATGGCTTCATATTTGTGTACGCCTAATGTATGATAAGGTAGTATCTCTACTCTTTGAATCATGTGATAGTTCTTGAAGTGCTCTCCTAATGCCCGTATGTCTTCCTCAAAGGAACTATAGCCTGGAACTAATACGTAGCGCAACCAAAAAAGGTTTTCCGTTTTTTTTCAAGCCATTCAGCGGTACGTATGGTTTGTTCGTTGCTACGTTCTGTCAGTTGCCGATGTCGCACATTATTAAATTCCTTGATATCTAATAATACGAGGTCTGTCCATTTTAGCAGTTCCTCTACTTCCTCATTCCATATACTGCCGTTGGTATCTATACAGATGTGGATGTTTTGTTCTTTTTAACCGCTGGAATAACGGAATCAGTGCTTTTGCTTGCAATGTAGGTTCGCCGCCGCTGAAAGTCACACCTCCTTTTTTACCGAAAAAAGCTTTTTGGCTGACAGCCATATGCACAATTTCGTCTATTGCCGTTTCCGTACTTTCACCTTTGGTGTCAATTGTGTCGGGGTTGGCACAATAGAGACATCGGAAATTGCATCCTTGTAAAAAATACGACTAAGCGTAAGCCGGGACCGTCAAACGTCCCCATTGACTCGTAAGAATGTACTCTGATCATAATGGTTTGTCTTTAAACTGGTAAGGGCAGGTTTAAAACCCGCCCCTACGATTAATGTATATGTGATGTTACATTCTTTCGTGGAAAGAACGGCTGATTACTTCCAGCTGATGTTCACGGCTCAATTTGATGAAATTTACGGCATAACCTGATACGCGGATAGTAAGTTGCGGGTATTTTTCAGGATGCTCCATTGCATCTTCCAGCATTTCACGGTTCAGCACATTTACATTCAGGTGGTGTGCCCCTTTGGTGAAATAACCGTCCATCATGGTTATCAGATTCTCTATACGGGTTTCCCGATCCACTCCTAGTGATTTTGGTACGATAGAGAATGTGTTACTGATGCCGTCCTGAGCATCACGATAGCGTAGTTTGGCTACAGAACTCAATGAGGCGATGGCACCGTTCTTATCACGTCCGTGCATCGGGTTGGCACCCGGCGAAAGCAACCCCTTTGGCACGACCGTCAGGGAGTGGCACCTGTTTTCTTACCGTACATTACATTGGAGGTGATAGTCAGCAGTGACAGGGTAGGACGGGCGTTTTTTGTATACCGGATGTTTCTTTTTAATTCTTCACTGAAGAAATAAACCAAATCTACTCCTAAGTGGTCTACGCGGTCATCATCATTACCGAAGCAAGGATATGTATTTTCAATATCAAAGCCTTCAGTCAAACCTATATCATTACGTTTGGCACGTACCTTGCCGTATTTGATGGCAGACAATGAGTCAATGGCAATGGACAGACCGGCTACGCCATATGCCAGATTGATACGTGGATCGGTATCAATGAATGCCATTTGAGCCTTTTCGTAATAATATTTGTCATGCATATAGTGAATGATATTCATCGCATCATTATACACACGTGCAATCTGCATTAATACTTTCTTATAATTAGACCATACTTCTTCAAAGTTCAGCAAGTCTCCTGTCAATACAGGAATATCTTTCACCATTACAGTTCCTGTATTTTCGCAACGTCCGCCATTGATAGCTAGTAACAGAGCCTTAGCCAGATTACAGCGTGCCCCGAAGAATTGGATTTGTTTGCCGATAGCCTGATAAGACACACAGCAGGCAATGCCATAATCGTCACAGTTACGCACTTCGCGCATCAGCGTATCGTTTTCGTACTGTATGGAAGAAGTGTCGATAGAAACCTGTGCGCAGAATTCTTTGAAACCTTCCGGCAACTCCGGACTCCACAGTACAGTCATATTGGGTTCAGGTGACGGACCCAGATTGTATAGTGTTTGTAAGAAGCGGAAAGAAGTTTTTGTTACTTTGGTGCGTCCGTCGTTGAATCGTCCGCCGATAGATTCGGTCACCCAGGTGGGGTCACCTGCAAAGATGTCATTGTATGATTGCATACGCAGATGGCGGACCATACGTAACTTGATGATAAACTGATCCACTAGCTCCTGAGCGAATGACTCGTCAATTTTACCATGATCCAAATCATATTGAATATAGATATCCAGGAATGAAGAAACGTTGCCCAATGACATAGCTGCTCCATCTTGTTCTTTCACGGCAGCAAGATATGCCATATAAACCCACTGAACCGCTTCTTGTGCATTAGTAGCGGGACGGCTCAAATCGAGTCCGTAATATTCACCCAATATTTTTTTTTTCTTTCAGTGCTTTAATTTGTTCGGCTACTTCTTCGCGCAGGCGGATACGGGCATCGGTCATCGGACTGGTGATATTGCGCAAATCTTCTTGTTTTGCTTCAATCAGTCGGTCGATACCATACAGTGCCAAACGGCGGTAGTCACCAATAATGCGTCCGCGTGCATAGTTATCGGGCAGACCGGTCAGGAAACCGAGTGAACGGAAAGAGCGGATTTCTTCGGTATAAGCATCAAATACGCCATCATTATGGGTTTTGCGATAATGAGTAAAGATATCCTTTACTTTTTCATCTACTTCCACACCGTTTTCATGGCAGGCTTTTTCTACGACCTTGATACCACCGTAAGGTTTGATGGCACGGCGCAGAAGTTCGTCTGTCTGAAGACCTACAATCAGTTCGTTTTCACGGTCAATGTATCCTGCTTTTTATGTGAGGTGATAGTAGATACTGTTACATTATCAAGGGAACGAACTCCGTTATTGGCACGTTCTTCTTCTAGTGCCTTGAGGCATTCGTTCCACACTTTTTTAGTTCGCTCTGTGGGGCCTGCCAAGAATGAGGCATCGCCCTCATAAGGGGTAATGTTGGTATATACGAAGTCTGAAACATTAATTTCCTTACTCCACAATCCATCCTTAAAAACTTTGTTCATTTCCATACTGTCATTATTAAGATGATTTAGGGCTGCAAAGGTACTCCTTTTTTGTGAGCTATGCATCACTATTAGTAGGTATAATGCGAATGCTTGTGCATTTTTAAGTATAAAGTAGTCAATAAATGAAAAAATGATAAGTACTCTTTTTATTTTAGTTTTATAAAAAAATAAAGCTAATTGGTGACAATAAACCAATTAGCTTCTAAAGGTAGCGGAACCGGGAATCGAACCCGAGTTTCAGCCGTGAGAGGGCCGCGTCCTAGGCCACTAGACGATACCGCCATCAGTTGCTCTTAACTCTTTTTCTAAGACGCTGCAAAGTTAAAAGTTTGTTTTTAATCTGCAAAATAAAAAATGATTTTTTTAGTGCTGTTACTATAAAATAGGAATTTAATGGTCAGTCCGAAAAAACTGTGGGTATGTTATGTTAATACGCGAAAGTAAGCTATCAGTGCGGTTGGATTAAAAAAAACAACCCAATGCGATTCTGATCGCAATCTACATAAGTTACCACTGGTTATCTTCCCTGAAGTTTTAATGAAGTATTTTGAGTCGTCTTTTTAGGGCTTCCGAAAGCCTTGATCTCAAATCATTGAAAAATAAAAGCGGGTCATAAACTACTTTTATGACCCGCTTGCGGAAGCTGGGGGATTCGAACCCCCGGTACGGTTACCCGTACGTCAGTTTAGCAAACTGGTGGTTTCAGCCACTCACCCAAACTTCCTTCTTTTCAGAAGCGTTATCTCTCAAACGCGGTGCAAAGATAAGGGGGATAAATTGAATTATGCAAACATTTTGCTCTTTTTTTTAGATATATTTTTTTTTTGATGGAAGTAATAAGATGCTGATAGTGAAGTGCTAATGGATGGAATTAATTTTTTCTCCCAAAAATCCAAACATTCTTTAGCCACCTTATTGGGCAATGGTATTTTTTGATATATTCAATGCTGTCGGCGGGATAATTGAGAAATTTGGGTTAGCTAATAAACGGGTCAGCGGATTTTCCTGGTTGGTAAGCTTTCTTTTAAGCGTATAGCCTAGCCAGTCTGAACATGAAGAATTTCAGATCAGCCACCCCTCTTAACTGGCTTCGAAAAGCTTTGATTGTAGCATTGAACGACTCCGCTGAAGCATTTGTCAATCGTTCTTCAAAATAATTTATGATGGTCGTACTATGGTTTGAAAAGGTATCAAGTACCTTGTTGAACTCCATATAGTCAAACTTTTCCACTTCATTGTACCATCTTGCGAGATTTAGCCTTGCTTCATCGGGACCTGACTTCTTGTTGAAGATGTCTGTCAGTTTCATGCTAAGGCTGTATCCTTCCAGAAGCTTGGGGAATTTATCAAAGAGAATGGCAGCCCTGGTCTTTTGCTGTTCATTCCATTTGCTCCAGTGTTTCAGTATAATATGCTTGCTTCTGCTTACTATCTGTGGCAGGGTTTCTCCGTTCTCCATTCTTTCAGGCTCCCATTTCCCTATTCTCTCCCTTTCCGCCTTACTCTTTGCTTCTTTCTTCTTTTGACGGTGCTCCCTGATAGCCTGATTTTCCGCATCAAGTACTTTCCACCGATAGCGTATTCTTAACCGGTCAACAGCTTCAGACATGAGCTGCTGTACATGAAAACGGTCATTGATCAGCTTTGCGGCAGGAAACACCTTTCTGACCGTCAGCATCATGGCTGAAGATAAATCTGTAGTGACAGTCTTGACAGACAGCCGTTTCCGGTGCGGAAGCCTGCGCAAGATTCCGCTTACCGCATCTGTGGCCACTCCACGAACCATTGCAACTAAAGCCCCCTTACGGCCTTTAGCTGCTTTATTGGTCAGAATCGTATAAACATCTCCATTGCTCAGGCAAGTTTCATCCAAAGAAAGGTTTTCTCCAATGTTTTCAGGATAAAGGAGGTAGTCATGCGCATGTTCGAGTTGGTCCCAGTTCCGGTAATCACTGATTTTCTCCTTGTATTGTTTACGAAGAGTCTGTCCTTTACGCCATAACGTTCCGCAAGCACACAGATGCTCACAGGAGTAGATTCAATCTCCTTCTTTTAAAAAAGAAACGAACTCAGAATTCAGCCGTGTACCGTCAAACTCGGATAAATCCCAGTCATAACTGAAGATTTCATTGGAAGACTTGTCAAGCCATTTACGTTTACGGACATGGAGATAAGTGGCGCGACCACGAATAGGATAGTCTTGGATTGTACGATACTCACCAAAACCATAGGATATGATATCCGGGTTGGTCTTATCTTCTTTTAGCTGAACTTTTTTTCATCAAGATAAATATCAAAACGGTCAGCACTTTTGTCGAAATTGACAATATTAAAGTTGTCTATAAGCACATCCGGAAGGATGGCACGAAGGAGTTGTCCGGGTTTCATAAAAAAAAAGGTAAGCAAAGATAGCTAATTTTAAAAATTACCAACCAGAAATTTCC
>VOFK01004300.1_pt1 | contig 55506 bp, 61 predicted proteins | sample 5384121 | NCBI WGS metagenome assembly VOFK01 (sample SAMN12384730, study PRJNA508395) | human gut metagenome | isolation source: healthy gut J | host: Homo sapiens | reverse complement strand
GACGTCAGCCGGAAATGATGCCGATGTTCGAACACCGGAACATTATGCCGGCGCCACTGCCGTGGCGCGCGGGTTCTTTCAGGCTTTTCAAAGACCAGCGGCTTCCCGGCGTGGGCGACATCATTACAGTTAACGCCGGGCTTCTGACGCGGCCGTTGGAACGAAACCGAATGCACCCGCGACATCAACTGGATACGGTCGGCGTGAAAGCAGATTGTTTCTGTTGTGAGAATATGTTTAAGGATTATCTGCCGGATCTCGGTTATTCCGGCCACCCGGTTGACGTTCAGTCAGATCACATGACGTTTCCGGCGAAGATTGATCGCAGCGGAAAGCACCCACGTGACCATGGCGGCGATTACGCAGGTGCCGCCTTGAACGGCAATCTGGTTGGGTTGAAGCGCACGCAGGAAATCCGGTCAACTACGAGCTTCGCCAGCGACCGTCAGGCATTATCCGCCAAGTAAGCTCACGGCGCCGTAAGTACGATTGGTGCCCCGACATGGACGCCAGTTGGACATTATCGCCTGTTTCAAGTTTTTGCAAAAGTTCTCATATTATGTTGACGCTTTTAAAGAAAAAATCTCCCCCTTTATAATATGCAGAGTTTCCCCAAGTTTGTATTTTTTCCTGAAAAAAAAGTCTGTCTTTTTTCCCTATTATAAGGCAGACTTTTTCAGGGTATTAACTGAAATTAACTGTTTAAAAAGATAATCGGATAGATTATATATTTTGTGATAACCCTATAAGTTTTAAGGAAGCTGAGATGAACAACAAAATAGACCAAGTTAAGAATGCTGAAAACGAAGCCGTTATTCTGCTGAATCACGCAATGGCTCTGGCGAAAGCCTCGACTCCCAGCAGCGATGAACTGGAGATTGTTTCGGTTTGGACAGCAATTTGAAACTTTTGGGTGGAAATAGAAACATCACTTAAAAGTGCAAAGAATTTGCTTCCCGAAGATATTAAAACAAACCTTATCAAACTGTCGCGTTTCGTTGAGCGCATGACCCTGTCCAAAGGCAGCAAAATGAGCAAATCCGATTTTGACTGCCTGATTAATATCAATATGCAGATTTCGGAAGGTTTGATTGAGGCGGTTAAAAAACAATCTGGCGACGGAAGAAGCCTTTCGCTGCTGAAATGTGCCATTGATCTGTCGATGGCCCGCGAAAACGGCGACGCCAAAGAACTGGTCAGCGCTTTGGACAACAATATGCAGCTTTGGGTTTACATTAAAACCCTGGCTTCCAAACATGACAATCCGCTGCCGCCGGAAACCAAAAACAATCTGATTAAGCTGGCCGATTATGTTTCCAGCAAGACGCTGGAAATCGGCAAAAATGTCGATGACATCAATCAGAAAACCCTTGATTCGATGATTATGACCAATCTGCAGATTTCCGAAGGTCTGATGACCAAGAGAATTGCCTGTTGAAAGGAACGGTAGTTAAAAAATCCCCGGAGAATGAAACACCCGGGGATTTTTTGTGTTTGGGCCGCGTTACATATAACCGCATTCGACGCCGTTGGGTTCGCAACATTCTCGCGTGACGTATTCTCCACAGCTGTTGTAATATGGCGGGAAAGGCATTTTCCGGATCGGAAGCCCAAATTGTTTCGCATTGGTAAAATTTTTGCTGGCAGACGGACAACCAGTCGGTGGTTTGTGTTTTTTTGCAGGAGCTTCCTTCTTGTTTATACCCGGATTTGCAGGACCAGGAACTGATTTTTGGAAGAGCAGTCGGAGTAATAAGAACAACTGGCGTTACGCGGGCAAGACCCGATAACCGCCGTTCTGTTCCGGCAATTGTCAGCATAACAGGTTTGGCACTTGGAAGAACAATCGCGCCCCAATAGGACTGGCAGCCGTAAGAACAGTTTGCCGCAGTCCGGTTTCGGCAGTTGTCGTTGTATTTAGTTTTTGCATTTGCTGGAACAGTCGGACCAGTATTCGGCGCAGCCGTACGGCCCTTCGTCAACTCCGGCCGGACAAACGCAGTCGGTATATTGTCCGCCGCAGCTGTCCCCGGATACCGAACGCGGATAAGAACAGTTGGAAGAAGTATATTGATATTCCGGCTTGCAGACGCAGGATTGATATTTTCCGCCGCATTCGGCGCTGGTACCGTTCTCTTTGGCCGAACAGGCAACCAGAGCGGGGTCGCATTCGCAGGAAGCGTACATTTCGTCGCAGCTTTCGCCGACACCGACCTGTCCGGCGGGACAGCTTATCAGATTAGACACGCACTTGCATCCAAGCCCGTAGGCGGAGTTATAGGGACAAACGCCGTCAATCGTCTGCACGGAATTGCAGTTCTGTTTGGAAAAGCCTTCGTTCTTACACTGGGCTTCGGTATCGATTTTATAATCGTCGCCTTTATCAAAACCGACATTGGGGTCGCAGTCGCCGACGCCGAGGAAACAGACGGAGGCGGTTTTATAGGCTTTGTCGGGTTGTTCAAACTGAAAGGCGGGCTTCGGTTCGGGCGTGTATGTGTGTGTATGTGCAGGAAAGCCGGAGGCAATAGTTAAATGGGGGAACATAAGAACCGTTCCGGAAAGCAAAGAGAACATTAAAACAGATTTCTTCATAGTATCACCTCGCGACAAAGTTAGAACCGAAGCCCGAAAGGGGAGCGAGAGGCAATGGAGGGAATGTCGGATATGCCGACAAAAAGAGGCTGCGGTATAAAAGCGCCGCGGCATCAGACCATCCACACCTATCGAATATCAGGATACGCTGATTTGCGGAAAGAGTCAACCATTAATGAAACTACAAATTTTTCTGTCTACCAATAATGGAACTACATAAAATTTTTTTGGCTATATGAGCCGGTTATACACATTGAAGTCTGGGCGGTTGCAAATTTGCGTGTTAGTCCTTATAACTTTAGGTAAGCAAGGAGAATTAAAATATGTTCTTTTCAAAGTTTGAGAGACTGGTGGCGCGGCGGTATCTGAAAGCCAAGCGCCGCGAGGGCTTTTATTTCGGTAATTACCGGCTTTTGCCTTTACGGAATTGCGCTCGGCGTAGCGACGCTGATTATCGTAATGTCGGTAATGAACGGTTTCCGGCATGAGCTTTTGTCGCGTATTTTGGGCATTAACGGCCATATCGGCATTATGGCGGTGGCGGGCGTGCCGTTCAACAATTATCCGGAGGCGGTCAGGGAAATCGGCACTTTTGAACATGTGCAGACGGTAATACCGATGATTGAGCGCCAGCTGCTGGTTTCTTCCGGCACGACGGCGGAAGGTGCGATGGTGCGCGGTATCGCCAAAGAAGACCTTTTTGACGAAAAAACATTTTGAAAGACAGCCTGATTCATGTCGATGTTGACGATTTCTTTTCCGGAAACAACGTTATTGTCGGTGCGCGTCTGGCGCAGAAGATGGGGCTGATTCCGGGGGACGAAATCACGCTGATTTCGCCGAACGGCAAAGTGACGGCTTTCGGCACGGTGCCGCGGATGAAATCGTATAAGATTATCGGTACTTTCGAAGTCGGCATGTATGAATATGATTCGAATTTTATCTTTATGCCGCTTGCGGCGGCGCAGACCTATTTCGGCATGAAGGGCGCCGTCAGCAATATTGACGTGACGCTCGACAACGACGCGCATCTGCGCGAGGTGCGTAAGGCGATTGAGGAAAGCGTCGGCGCCGGCGCGTATATTTATGACTGGAAACAGACCAATTCGGCTTTCTTTAATGCGATTGCGGTCGAACGTAACGTGATGTTCATTATTCTGACGCTGATAATTCTGGTGGCGGCGTTTAATATCATTACCGGACTGATTATGTTGGTTAAGGACAAGGGGCGCGACATTGCCGTTCTGCGGACGATGGGGGCGACCAAGGGAATGATTATGCGCATCTTTTTTATGGACGGGGCTTTTATCGGCGTGGTCGGCACGGCTATCGGTCTGGCGCTGGGTGTGTTGTTCTGCAACAATATTGAAGCTATCCGGCAGTTTTTGCAGAACATTTCGGGACGGGAACTGTTTTCGGCCGAGATTTATTTTCTGTCGCAGCTGCCGGCCGAGATTGATTATGTCGAGGTTTCGGTCGTGGTGATAATTTCGCTGCTGCTTTCGTTCCTGGCAACGATTTATCCGGCCTACAGGGCGGCCAAGTTTGATCCGGTGGAGGCTTTGCGCTATGAATAATGTCAAACCGACCTTGTGTCTGAAAAAAATCAGTAAAAGCTTTAAGCAGGGAAGCCAGAATCTGGAGGTGCTGAAAGGCGTTGATCTTGAGATTATGCCGGGCGAGATTGTGGCGCTGATCGGCCCGTCGGGTTCGGGAAAGTCGACCTTGTTGCAAATTGCCGGGCTGCTGGACCGGCCGAGCAAAGGCGAAATAACGCTTGACGAAATGAAATGCAGCAAACTCGGCGACGGGATGCGGACGGCACTGCGCCGCGATTACCTCGGTTTCGTTTATCAATACCATAATCTGCTGGCTGATTTTGACGCGACCGAAAACGTGATGCTGCCGCAGTTGATTGCCGGCGTCAATGCCGGAACCGCCCGCGAAAAATCGCGCTGGCTGTTGGAACGTCTGGGGTTGTGCAAACGCCTGAAACATCGTCCGGCGGAGCTTTCCGGTGGCGAACAGCAGCGTGTGGCGATTGCCCGGGCGCTGGCCAATACGCCGAAGCTGCTGCTGGCGGACGAACCAACCGGAAATCTTGACCCGAAAACGTCGGAAAGCGTTTTTCTTGAATTGCTTTCGATTGTCCGGGAAACGGGGCTGTCGGCGCTGATTGCCACGCATAACTTCGAACTGGCCGACAAAATGGACCGCAAGGTCAAGCTGCAGGACGGCAGGCTGATTGATTTGAGGGCACAGGTTTTTACGCCGGGAGAGAATTTTTATTAACAGCAGGAGGAGAACGAAAATGAAAAAAGTTTTTGCGTTGTTTGTTTTGCTGGGAATGGCCGGAATTGCGGAGGCCAAATATAATGCGCCGGAAGGGATTGTTTCCCGTTCGGATAAAATCGCCAACTGGCAGCTGGGCGAGCTTGATGCCGATGGCGACGGCAAGCTTTCCCTTGACGAGTTTAAGCGCAAGACGGAGAACTATGGCCGGGACGAGCGCCGCAATGTGCGCCGGGCCAAAAAGGAGGGAATCTATATGTCGCCGGAACAACAGTTTAAGGCTGCGGATACCGACGAAGACGGTTTCCTTTCCGATTCCGAACTGGCCGAGTTTATCAGAAAACAGCGCGACGCAAATTCAGGAATCTATTATTGATGTCTGGGGCACTACGGATGAAGTTGTTGCGGAAATGTTTTTTTCATCAAGAGATATTATATTGATTACGGCTGTGTTGGTGGTGGTATGATAGAGGTAAATATTACGGAAAATTTTGGCCATTCCTGACGCAGTTCGTCCAGTGTGAAGGTTTTTCCAAGCGGATTATAAGGAGACCAAGACATGTTAGAATATCCGACGTTTGCCGTATAGGTGGGCAGCGCTGTAACGGTTGTGGTGCCATCGAAGCTAGGGTTGCCGTTTTCGTCGTAAAAATAGAATGTCATTGTTTGGTGGCTTGAAACACCTCCCTGAGCTGGTGGGGCGTTAAGGACAATATAGGCATCTTCAGTTTCGTATTGGCAGTAACCATTTTTTAGAATGTAGCCGTTTGGGCAACCTGTGACGTAGTATTTTTCCGAACAGGCTTCAAATGTGCATATATGATTTGGGGGGCAGGATGATAATGTGCCTAAATTTTCACAAGAATTTTCTTGTTCGGAAATTGAAAAATCAAAGTTGTCGCTACAGGTTTCGCTGTCAGGTAGAAAGCACACTTTGGCGTTGGCGGAAAAAGCGGATAGCAGTATGCAGGAGAACAAAGCTACTGATGTTGTTTTAGTCATGAGAACCTCGCAAAAATGTTATGAAAAAAAGATGCAGGGAATGTTGAGGGGAGTAAATTGAAAAAAAAGATATTCTCAATGATGTTGGACTTTGTCGCTGTTGCGAATTTTTGTCTGGTGGATAAAAAAATCCTTGCAATATGAGAATCTTGAGTGTATAAAGCATTTGTTTTGAGCATTTCAGAGCTGATATGGCATGCCTGAATGCTTGTAAAGCATCCAAACGATAAACTTTATAGAAAGGAAGCAAAATGCCTAAGTTGAAAACTAAGAGTTCCGCCAAAAAACGCTTCAGCGCTACCGGAACCGGCAAATTGAAGAGAAACTTTGCAAAAAAGAGACACTGCCTCTTCTGCAAAACACAGAAAATGAAAAGACAAGCCCGCGGTACCACTCTGTTGTCCGAGTCTGATACCAAGATTGTTAAACAGTTTTTACCTTATTTGTAGGAGGATAGTTAGATGTCTCGCGTTAAAAGAGGCGTAATTGCTCACGCACGCCACAAAAAAATTCTGAACATGGCCAAAGGTTACAGGGGCCGCAATAAAAACGTTTTCAGAGTTGCCGTTGAAAAAGTCGAGAAAGCATTGCAGTATGCTTACCGCGACAGAAGAGCCAAAAAGAGAAACTTCCGTTCTCTGTGGATTCAGCGCATCAACGCCGCAACCCGTCTGCATGACATGACTTATTCTCGATTTATCAGCGGGCTTAACAAAGCCGGCATTGAACTCGACCGAAAAGTCCTTGCTGATATTGCTTTGAAAGAGCCCGCTAACTTTGCCAAGCTGGTTGAGGCTGCCAAAGGTGCTTTAAGCAAGTAGTCTGTTTGTCAGAGCAAAATTAAAAAAGAGTTAACCTCGTTTTTCGGGTTAACTCTTTTGCATTTTTAAATTCAGGCCGCCGGCCTGCAAAATTAAAGTTTAGGTTTAACATTTAGGTGAAAATATGGAAAACATGGATGATTTGAAAAGGAGCTTCTGGCTGCGGTAACTGCCGCGGCGGATATGAAGTCCCTTGAAGAAGTCAGAGTGTCCGTTCTGGGCAAAAAAGGCAGAATTACCGAACTGATGAAAAGTCTGGGCAGCCTTTCAATCGAGGAAAAAAAGGAGAAGGGCCGGAACCTCAATATTCTGAAGTCGGAAGTGGAGCAGGCGCTTGACGCCAGAAAGGAAGAGCTGGCTGCCAAGGAACTTGATGCCAAGCTTGCGGCCGAGAGAATTGACGTAACGCTGCCGGTTCGTCCCGAACAGCAGGGGCGCATTCATCCGGTCAGCAAAATTTATGAAGAAGTTGCGGCGATTTTCGGCGAAATGGGTTTTGAAGTTGCCGAAGGACCGGATATTGAAGACCAGTTCCATAATTTCAATGCGCTGAATATGCCGGCCAACCATCCGGCTCGTCAGATGCAGGATACCTTTTATATTCCGAATCCCGACAGTGAAGACAAGGACGACAGCTTTGTGGTCAGAACCCATACGTCGCCGGTGCAGATACGCACGATGGAAAACCATCCGCTGCCGATACGCATTATTGCGCCGGGCCGGACTTACCGTTCTGATTACGATGCCACCCATACCCCGATGTTTCATCAGGTCGAAGGGCTGGTTATCGACAAGACAACGACCATGGCTCATCTTAAGGGCTGCCTGTATGATTTTGTAAAAGCGTTTTTTGAACTGGAGGAGATTCCGGTTCGCTATCGTCCGTCGTATTTTCCGTTTACCGAACCTTCGGCGGAAATGGATATCGGCTGTCTGAAAACCAAAACCGAACTGAAAATCGGTGCCGGTACCGACTGGCTGGAAATTCTCGGCTGCGGCATGGTTCATCCGAACGTGCTGCGCGCCGGCGGCATTGATCCGGACGAATATCAGGGTTTTGCTTTCGGCATGGGGCTGGATCGTCTGGCCATGCTGAAATACGGCATACCGGATTTGCGCACCTTTTTTGAATCGGACGTGCGCTGGCTGAAGCATTATGGATTTCTGCCGCTTGACGAATCGTCAATGACCGGCGGCTTAAGCAATAACGGAGGATTGGCTCGATGAAATTTTCTATTTCGTGGTTAAAAGAACATCTGGATACGACGGCGTCGGTTGACGAGATTGCCGAAACCCTGACTAAAATCGGCCTTGAGGTTGAAGAAGTTTTCAATCCGGCCAGCCGGTTAGACGGATTTGTTACAGCAGAAGTTGAAACTTATGAACGCCATCCGGATTCGGATCATTTGGGATTGTTGACGGTTAATACCGGTAAAGAAGTTGCAGGTCGTTTGTGGTGCGCCAAACTGCAGACAGGGGCTGAAAGGCATTTTTGCGCCGGTTGGCGTCGTTATTCCGTGTTATAACGAGGAACTGAAAGTCGGCAAAATCCGCGGCGTGGAGAGTTTTGGCATGATGTGTTCCGAAAAGGAGCTCGGCGTCGGCGAAGACCACAACGGCATTATTGAACTGCCGGCGAATACGCCGATTGGCCGTCCGGCGGCGGAAGCGCTTGATATTGATCCGGTAATTGAAATCAACATAACGCCGAACCGCGCCGAATGTCTGGGCGTCCGCGGCGTGGCTCGCGATTTGGCGGCTGCCGGGCTGGGAACCCTTAAGCCTCTGAAAATTCTCAAGACTGCCGGAACGTTCAAAAGTCCCGTTAATGTAAAAGTTGAAGATTTTACCGCCTGTCCGGTATATGTCGGCCGTTATATCAAAAACGTCAACAACAAGGCCGAAACGCCGAAGTGGATGAAAGACCGTCTGACGGCAATCGGGCTGCGTCCGATTTCGCCGTTGGTTGATATTACCAACTATATCAACTATGACATGGCGCGGCCGCTGCATGTGTTTGACGCCGACAAACTGAGAGGAGACATTACGGTCAGAATGGCAAAAGACGGCGAAAAGTTCGTTTCGCTGGAAGACAAGGAATATATGCTGGACGATAAGTCTTTTGGCATTTGTGACGAAGAGGGCGTGCAGTGTCTGGGCGGTATTATGGGCGGCGCGGCAAAAGGCTGCTGTGACGAAACCCAAAACGTTTTTCTGGAATGCGCCCTGTTTACGCCGGAATGCATTGCCCGCACCGGACGAAAGTTCGGCATTGATTCCGACTCCCGTTATCGTTATGAGCGCTGGGTTGATCCGAAGTCGAATATTCTCGGTTCCGACTATGCAACGCAGATGATTTTGGACATCTGCGGCGGCGAGGCGTCGGAGGTTGTCATTGCCGGCAGCGAGCCGGAGGACGAGCGGGTTGCCTATATTCGTCCCGGCCGGATTAAAGATTTAATCGGGATTGAGGTCAGCAGGGAAAAAATTGTCGAAATTCTGAATAATCTCGGTTTCAAAACCAGTGAAGAAGACGGCAAAATCAAGGCGGTTTCGCCGACGTGGCGCGGCGACATTGAAGGCGAACATGATTTGGTCGAAGAAGTCGTGCGCATGATCGGACTGGATTCAATTCCGGCGGAATCCCTGCCGCACGGAAAGTTTCCGAAACAGGTTCTGTCCCCGGCGCAGCGCCGGGCGGTAACGCTTAAACATGAGCTTGCCTCCCGCGGAATGTATGAAACGGTAACCTGGAGCTTTACGGATTCAAATCTGGCCAAGGATTTTCGCAAGGGCAGAGAACCGGTTTGCTTTTTAATCCGATTGCTGCAGATTTGGATGAGATGCGTCCGTCGGTTTTGCCGAATTTGCTGCTGGCGGTTAAGAATAATACGGCGCGCGGATATGGCAATGTTGCTTTGTTTGAGGTCGGACCGGAATTTTACGGACGCAAGCCGGGCGAACAGAATCAGGTCGCGGCAGGCGTTCGCTGCGGCATGACGGCAAGAAAAGATTGGAACGGTTCGGCGCGCGCTTATGACGTATTTGACGCCAAGGCCGATGCGCTGGCTGCGATTGCCGCCGCCAACGGGCCGTTTGAAAACGCGCAGATTACCCTTGACGCGCCGGCCTATTATCACCCCGGCCGTTCGGGAACGCTGCGTCTGGGCAAAAACGTGCTGGCTTATTTCGGTGAGATACATCCCGGCGTGCTGAAAAAATTCGGCATTAAGCAGCGCGTAATGTCTTTTGAGGTTATTCTGAGCAATATTCCGCTGCCGCGGTCAAGCAATGACAAAGCCAAGAAAAAACTTGAACTGTCGGCATTCCAGCCGGTGGACAAGGATTTGGCTTTTGTCGTTGACAAGACGGTGCCGGCCGTTAACCTGATGACGGCCGCCAAAACCGCAGACCGGGAGTTTATTGCCGATGTTCGCGTCTTTGACGTTTACGAAGGCGAAAACCTGCCTGAAGGCAAAAAGTCGATTGCTCTGGCGTTGACTTTCCAGCCCAAGGACAAAACCTTTACCGATCAGGATATTGAAAATCTGATGAATAAGGTTATTCAGGAAATGAAGAAAAAGTGCAACGCCGAACTCCGGCAGTAATTTTTTCGGTTCGAAAGAAAGCCCCTCAGAAGAGGGGCTTTTTTTTGCCAAAAATAAAAGAAGATTCAAGAACTGTTGACTTTTGTTGCAATCCGCGCTATATTATCCCTAGGTGTGGATGTTATGCCGCGGCGGAAAACCGCCTGCGGGTATGTGCAGATATATGAGGATATGCGCGGAGATTAGCCGTCTTCCGTTTTAGCTGTCCCTGTTTCGTCTTGTCTTGTCTTGCCCGTCTTTCCCATATCTTCTCACCTGTCCGCCCTGCGGGCTTTGGTCAACATTTGTCGTGAGGTGATACTATGAAGAAATCTGTTTTACTGTTCTCTTTGCTCTCGGGAACTGCACTTATGTTTCCCAGGCTAACCATTGCCTCCGGCATTTTACCGACACACACAAGCACACCCGAACCAAAGCCCGCCTTTCAGTTTGAACAACTTGACAAAGCCTATAAGACCGCCGGCGTCTGTTTCCTCGGGGTCGGCGACTGCGGCAGCGAAAGCAACTATGCGACCGGCGGCAGCGGCGAAAGTTATGACATGGACACCGTCCGCCAGTGTCAAAACGAAGGTTTCGTTTCCTCATGCGCTTCCGGCTGGCGCCCTTTGGTCGGCGGCGACTGCCCCTATAACCCCAATTACAAAACCTGCTGCCAGTCCAGCTGTCCGGCGAACTCATCCCCCGACTGTACGGGAGAGGACGTCGGCGAAGATGGATGCGGCTATACCTGCAAAAAGTGCTGTTCCGACACGTGTCCTTCGGGTTCTAAAAACTATACCGGTTCCGTTGCCTCAACCACGGAATGCGGCACAACCTGTTACAACTGCAACAGTGCCTGTCCGAGCGGCAGCAGCACGTCTTATTCCGGCACGGCGGTCGGCACCAACGAGTGCGGCCAAAGCTGCAGGAAATGCGACAGTTCATGTCCGTCGGGCTATACCTCATCGGCAACATCCGAATGTTATGACACCACGACGAACGAATGCGGCAACACCTGTTACAGGGTCAAGGACTGTGATCCGTGCCCGGGATATTATGACTGCGGCGGCAGCTGGCAGTATTGTGAAGGAAGCGTTTGTTCGGCAGACAGTTCCCGTTGCAGCACATACTGCGAAAGCGACCACTTTCCGTATTCCTGCGGCAGCGATTACGGTCCCTGTTACGGCGACTACCGCAACGGTTACTGTTCGGTTTCCTGCGACAAGATTGAAACCGATCCGTGTGCCGGCACCAGCTGTCCGAGCGGTGTAAGCTGCGGTTCCCTAGGCTGCGCAAGTTATTCGTCGTCGACGTCCTGCTGTTCTTCCGTCTGCACTTCCTGCAATCAGGAGACGGCCGACCCCTGCGCCGGCGTTACCGGGCTCAGCTGCGGTTCCCTGGGCTGTGCTTCCTACGGTTCCTGCGGCGAATGTACCGAGTGCAATCGGGAACCTGAGCCGACTGATCCTTGTGACGGTTTAACCAACCAAAGCTGTTCTTATGGCTGCCAGAGCTATTATTCGAACTGTTCTTCCAAGTGCCAGACCTGCTATGCCGACAACTGCCACAACAGAACGGCTGTTATCTCCAGTTGTCCGAGCAACGCAAGCTGTTCTTACTTCTCCGACTGTTCTTCGAAAATCAGCAGTTGGTCTTGCAACTCAGGCTATACAAAATTCGGAAGCTCTTGTACAAAAATACTTAGCGACCTATGTCCGGCCGGCTACAGCAAGTCTGACGGCTGCAGCTGCAGTTACGGATTTAAGGCGACCAGAACGGAAGCCGGAAGCATTTGTACAAAATGTTGTACTGCGGCGCAAAATCCCAATGGTTATCAGTGCATGAAATGTGCTTACTGACAACAGAAAAGCATATTTATTAACGTTTAAGGCTGCTACAGTAATTGAGAAAGCCCCTCAGAAGAGGGGCTTTCATGTCAGTTGCAGCTGTAATTGCCTCGGGAACAACCAGCATCGCCGGAAGAACAGTCTTGAATCTGGTTAATTGTTTTTCCGTTGACCGTAAACTGACTGCCGCATTCTTCGTCTCCCCAGCTGTAAAAGCGGATGTCGCCGCAATAGGAGGTGCTGCCGTTGACGTTAAAGTTGGCTTTGCATTGCAGACCGATTTCGCCGGCGGTTGCTTCAAACATATTGGCGGGTATGTAGATGTTGCTGTTGTCAACCGACCAGTAGTTAATGGCAATGCCTGACGTGTTTTGATAAAGTTGTTTATTTTGATGGTTGACATTTGGTCATAATCTCCCTGACCCAGCCACGGGCGGTTTACGTCGAAACCGCTGCCGTCGATGTCTATGCCTAAAGCGGCGCTGTTCTGGTACCAGGTTCCGATTTCCATATCGCCGAACAAATTCAGCCATGAGTTGTTGACGGTGAAGCTGTCGGCAGTTACTTTTCCATAGAAATCGATGGCGACGGAGGCTGGGATATTTATGGCATTGGCATTAATATTTACGTCGATCAGGTGTCTGGTGGTTTCGTCGCTCATGGTAAATGTGCCGGTTTTCAGGGTTGGCCGTGTCGGGTATTGTGATGCGCAGACTTCGTCATTCGGCCAGGTTATATCTTTAGAACGAAATGTCATGGTGCCGCTGACCGTAATGTCGTTCAGCATCATGATTGTTGCGTCGTATGCGTCGGCCGATTTTAATTCTGCCGCCGTTGATACGGTTTTGGCTCCGGCCAGGACTGCAGCACAGGTTTTGGTGCATTTCTTGTAACTGTCGTCGTACGGACAATTGCTGATTTCATATAAATTCGGACAGGTGGTTTGTGTGTAGCCGTCGGCGTTACAAAGTTTTTTTGTATCGGCGCGGCATTCGGTGCAGATACCGCATGAATTCGTTGTTTTGCAGCCGTTTTCACAGGTTTTGCCTGTAACGCTGCAGTCGGGGTTTGAACCGCAGGTTTGGCATTTCGACTGGCAGTCGGCAAAATAGGAAGCGCAGCCGTATTCGCAGGACACTTCAATGCGGTTCCGGCAGTTATCGTTATAAGCGGTTTTGCATTTGGACGAACAGTCTTCCCAGTATTCGGCACAGCCGTAAGGCGTGCTGACTTCGGTACGATTGTCACAGTTGTCGGAGTAGGACACCTTGCAGACCGAGGAACATGGAGAAGGATAATATTCGGCGCAGCCGTATTGTCCTTCGTCAACCCCGGACAGACACAGTCGGTATATTGTCCGCCGCAGCTGTCCCCCGATACCGAACGCGGATAAGAACAGTTGGAAGAAGTATATTGATATTCCGGCTTGCAGACGCAGGATTGATATTTTCCGACGCATTCGGCGCCGGTACCGTTCTCTTTGGCCGAACAGGCAACCAGAGCGGGGTCGCATTCGCAGGAAGCGTACATTTCGTCGCAGCTTTCGCCGACGCCGATTTGTCCGGCGGGACAGGAGATAAGGTCGGGCAGGCATTTGCATCCAAGCCCGTAGGCGGAGTTATAAGGACAAACGCCGTCAATGGTCTGTACGGAATTGCAGTTCTGTCTGACAAAGCCTTCTTTCAGACATTGGTTAGTCGTATCGATATAAAAGTCGTCGTTGGCCGAACCGGCGCCGGAAGAGGAAGAATCGTAACCGGCGGCACCGCCGCAGTCGCCGACGCCGAGGAAACAGACGCCGGCGGTCTTATAGGCCTTGTCAAGTTGTTCAAACTGAAAGGCGGGCTTTGGTTCGGGTGTGCCTGTGTGTGTCGGTAAAAAGCCGGAGGCAATAGTTAGCCTTGGGAACATAAGTGCAGTTCCGGAGAGCAAAGAGAACATTAAAACGGATTTCTTCATAGTATCACCTCACGACAAATGTTGACCAAAGCCCGCAGGGAGCAGACAGGTGAGGAGATATGGGAAAGACAGGCAAGATAAGACGAAAAGGGGACAGCAAAAACGGAAGACGGCTAGTCTCCGCGCTTATCCTTAAATATCTGCACATACCCGCAGGCGGCCTTCCGCCGCGGCATAACATCCACACCTGTAGATTAGCATAACCTGATTTGGGGAAAGAGTCAACTATTAATGAAACTACAAATTTTTCTGTCTACCATTAATGGAACCGCCTTTATTTTTGTCATACAAAAAAGCAACGATATTAAAAGTCAAGCATAAGAAAAAAATATTGTCATTGCCGTGCTTATTTTTCTTTCTGTCATGTTTGGGCTTGCCCGGACATCCAACCGTAGCGTCACGCTGAGCGTATGACCCGAATATCCAAAGATCCCCGGAACGCGCTGCGCTTGTCCGAGGATGACAGAAGAAAAAATAAATACTGTCATCCCCGTACTTTTTATTCTTTCCTGTCATTCCCGTGTTCTTTTCTTCTCCTCTGTCATTCCCGTGCTTGGCACGGGAATCTGTAAAGGAGATCCTCGGGTCAAGCCCGAGGATGACAAAGAAAAAAAGTCCCTCTTCCGAGGGGCTTGATTAAATTATTCTTTGGTTATCTGGGATATTTTTTCGTTAACGACGGCCGGCGTGTATTTCAGCACTTTGTTGTCGACGTTGCGGGAAGCCAGTTTTTCTCTGACTTTGCTTTTGTCGAGTTCGCCGGAATCGTCTTCCAGAATCAGGGCGTGATTCCACTGAAAAACGGCTTCGTTTCTGCGTCCGCCGAACCAATAGGCATCGCCCAGATGGTCGCTGATGAGCGCGTTGGACGGTTCAAGTTCGGCCGCTTTTTCCAGATATTCAATCGCTTTGTCATATTGTCCGAGACGATAGAAAGCCCAGCCAAGGCTGTCGGTAATATGCCCGTCGTTGGGAATCTGGTTGTAGGCATCGACAATCATCCCAAAAGCTTCGTCGACGTTTTTACCGTGTTTCAGCAGACTGTAGCCCAGAAAATTGAGCACGAGGTAATGGTTTTGGCTTAATGCCAGCGATTTGCGGAAGTTTTTTTCCGCTTCTTTCCATTCGCCCAGACTTTCGTATGAAATTCCGAGGGCGTAGAACAGAACCCAATGCTGATTTTCGATTTTGGGCAGCGATTTAATGGCGTCTTTATAATAAGAGACTGCTTCGTCCTGCTTGTTGCGAATGCGCAGAACATCACCCAAATCGAGCAGCAGCTGATAGTTACGCGGGTTTTCCAGCGTCAGCGATTTCAACAGAAGTTCGGCGGCCGCGTAGTCCTGCATGGTAACCAGATTGCCGGCTTTTTTGACCTGCGCGGAATAGTAAGCTTCCGAATCTTCGTCGATTTCGTCGTAGATGCTGTTGGCCTCGGCATACATTTCGCGGCTTTCGAGAATGTCGGCAAGAAGAAGTTTGGCCAGGTCGTATTTGGGGTTTGCGTAGATCGACAGGCTGATGAAAATATGCGCAAGATCAATGCCGGCGGTTCCCTGACGGAGTGTTGCGGCAATGCTGAACAGCGCTTCGGACATGCCGATGTTCGGGTTGTCGACGATTTTGGCGGTTTTTTCGGGATCGGCGCGGCGGATGTTGCGGGCAAGTTTGTTCAGCATGTCGGCCAGGAGTTTTTCGTCGGTGTAACGCGTCGCCAGCTGAACCGCCTTGTCTTTTTCGCCGTTGCGGATGTAGAAATTGGTTATGACCTGCAACGAACGGAAAGACATTTCCATGCTTTCGTCGTTGACTATGATTTCGTAATGACGACGGGCCTCGTCCGTGCGGTCAAAGTAATCGTTCAGCATGCCGGCGTGGAAATGGTATAAGGCGCGGAAGCTCGGTTCTTTGTCGAGGACGGCAAGCGTTTTAAGCGCTTTGTCCGGCTGGTTGAGACCGGCGTAAGCCCAGGCGGACATGAGCGGAATGATAAATTCCTTGTAGACGGGACCGTCCAGATGGCCGACGGTTTCGTTGACCTGTTCGTAGCGGCCTTTTTTCATTTCGTCGACGGCCATGATAATATAGGTAAAGTTGTTTTTGTCGCCTTTTTTGAGCGAGATTTCGGCGTATTTGGCAGCCTCGGAAATGCGGCCTTTGGAAGCGAGTATGACATAAACGCGGCCGAGAAGCTCTTTGTTTTCGGGATCTTCGTTAAGGGCTTCCATATAATAGTCGGCAGCGACGTTAAAGTTTTTGCGAAGGTGGGCGACCCTTCCGGCCAGATAGGCGCCGTAGGCTTTTTTCAGCTCCGGCTGCCGAATGATGAAGTTTTCGGACTGATGCGACGTAAACTCGGGCTGCTGCGTGCAGGAGTTGAAAACAATGACGCCGACGATGAAGGCGAATATGTAGCCGAATTTTGCCATAGCTGAATGTTTCCCGTTTATTGGCAGGAATCTGCCCAAAATCTTAAAATATTCTATATAAGTTTTAAAATCATACAATAACAATTTGAATTATTTTACATATAGTGTGTAAATAAATAATTTATATCATAAAGCAAGGATTATTCTTGAAAATATTTTGATTTGCTTTAATTTAACAGGTTATGGAAAACAATTTAAGCATAAGGGAAATTCTGGAATGGTATGTTACCGCCGGCGTTGACGAAACGTTCGGCGAGGTTCCGTTCGGTCTGGAAGCGCCTAAGCCGAAAGCCGAACCGGTACCCAGACCGGCGCTGACGACGCGTGCCGAAGACAGCGTGGCGCCGCGCGCGGCAACGACAGATCTGGCTCAGGCGACGATTTCGGCCTGCAAAAACGCCCGCGAACTCTGCGCGGAAGCGCAGACGTTGGAAGAACTGCGGGAGATGGTTGAGAAATTTGAGGGCTGCGCCCTGAAACTGACCGCCAACAAAACCGTTTTCGGCGGCGGCAATCCCAATTCGAAAATTATGCTGGTGGGCGAAGCGCCGGGGGCGGACGAGGACAGAATCGGACTGCCGTTTGTCGGCCGCAGCGGACAACTTTTGGACAAGATGCTGAAAGCGGTCAACGTTGATCGGACGTCGTGCTATATTACCAACGTTCTGCCCTGGCGTCCGCCTGGAAACAGGACGCCGACGGACGGCGAAATTGCCGTCTGTCTGCCGTTTTTGAAACGGCAAATCGAGCTGATTAATCCCGAAGTTATCATCGTTTTGGGCGGCAGTGCCGCAAATGCCCTGCTGGACAACGAGGAGCCGATTTCGCGGCTGCGCGGCAAATGGCTGGAGTATCGAAAGAGCGACGGCAAAACCGTGCCGGTTCTGGCCAGTTTCCATCCGGCATACCTGCTGCGCAATGCGGCGCAGAAAGCCAAAGCATGGACAGATCTTTTGCGGATGCAGCAGAAAATTATGCAATGATATTATCCTTTTGTTCATAAATTGTTGGTAAATTAAAATAAAGTAGATTATTATTTGAAAAAAGTTACAGTTTATACGCGTAAACAGCTAAGGGAATGACAATGAAGATTCAGAACACGTTTTTATCAGGAATTGCCGGTTTGATGCTGGCTGCCGGTGCGGCCAACGCTCAGACTGCCGATGCGAAAACGCCGCCGGCGCATGAGGAAGAAGACGAGGCCATTCTGTTTAAGGTTCATGACGTCAAGCCCATCAGGAACTCCAAGGGCGACGAAGTTAACGCCTGCGACTTTTACGTTACGTTTTACAATCGCTCCAACAAGGATATTAACGGCGCACAGCTGGATTTGACCTGGGTGGACAATTCGCTGATTGACGTTGTCAACGCCGAGAAGGAAGAAAGTGCCGAAAAGCACAAGAACGGCGAAGACATTGACGCCGATTTTTCCTATACGCAGAACGGCAATCCCCTGCAGCTGACGGCATCGATCAACATGCCGGCAATTAAAGCTTATAAGCAGATTACGGTTCGGCAGTCGCTGAAAACCGACCGTTGTTATATTCTGTTGGACGATTTGTCGATTAACGTCAAATCCTGCGCGATTAAGCAGACCGGCAACGCTTCATTCACTTCGGGCGATACCTGCAACGGGCTGTTTCGCTTTATTTCTCAGGAAAATCCGGAGTATTACACCGATTTCAAGCCGATTTCGTATACGACGCAGAGAAATTCGGACATAAAGGAACGTGCCAGTCAGGAAAAGGAAATGGAAGAGCAGTATAAAAAGGCCGTAAAAAGCATGGATGCTCTGACACAGACGCTGGCGGAAATCAAGTAACGGCAACGGGAGCGGAAGATGGCGAAAAATCTGTGGCTTAGAAGTTGTGCAGCGGCGGCAGTCATGATATTTGCCGGTGCGGTTCCTTTGTCGGCGCAGATGTTTGAGGACGCCGCGGTTCCGACGGCGGAAGAAAATCAGCCGGCTGCGCCGCGGTTTAACAACAGCTGGGCGAACCCTCGTCGGTCGCAGGCGGCCCAACCGGCGGCAAAAAGTACGGAGATGCCGGATTTGAGCGTTGACAAAACCGGTGCCCAAGCGGCGCAGGATGCGCGCAAAAACACAGCCGAGGCACTCAGCAAGTCGTTGGCCGGCAAGCGCGGCACGAGCGCTATTCGCAGGGTTTATGCCAAAGGCGAGAAGCCTCCTGCCGAAGAGGAAAGCCTGATTTTCCTGTTTTACAAAGATTTCAAAATTAACCGGACCATGGGCGGTCTGGTAATGTGCGACGTTCGGTTTATCGTTCTGCATACGCTGGAAAATAAAATCAATAATCTCAGTTTCCGTCTGAAATGGCCGGAAATGGAGACAACCCTGAGCTACAACGAGGTCATGCCGAATACGGAAACGTATTTTGACTATACGCTGGTCGGCGACGGCTGCTATTCGATGGACAAGATTCCGAATGTCATCGTCAATCGCTGCCGGGTCAAGGGGCTGTCTCAAAGCGCTTGTGCAAATAAAATCCGCTGGCTGAAGAAATAACCGTCTTTGGTCGGTATCTTTCGGGTTTGTAAAATTGTTGAAGAAAATTCTGCTTACGGGCTTTGCAGTCCTGTTTCTGTTTGGAAAAAACGCCGATGCGGCGGCTGCGCCGTTTGCGGTTATCGACCGGGTTTGTTATAATCAGATTTTGGACAGTCTGACGATTGACCCCGATGATATTACGCTCTACAAAATTTTCCGTGCAATTAAGGCCGAAGACATCGACAAGGCCGAAGAACTGAGCGAAGATGTTGAAAATCCGATTTTGATGGGGCATGTGTTGGCAGAGAAATATTTGTCGCGAACCTATAAGTCGGATTATGCCGAGCTTAAATCCTGGCTGGAAAAGTACAGCGATCATCCGCAGGCGGCACGCATTTACGCATTGGCGCTGCGCAAGGGTGCGAAAGAGCCGCTGCCGCGGCCGGACAGCCTTTCCAAAATCAACCGTACGCCTTACAGCTGGTATAACAACGATTATGAAGAATTACCGCCGGCCAAGCGGCAACTGGTGCGCCGCAGCGTGAACAGTTTCCTGAAGTACATTAATCAGGGCAAGACCCTGAGAGCCCGTGCCATTTTGGAAAACAGAGCTTTCCGCATGGCGGTTCCCGACCGGGAGTGGGACGCGATGGCGGCAACGCTGACAACGGTTTATTTTTTGGACGGCGAGGATAAGCTGGCGCTGAAATGGTCGGCAAAACCGGCGCGGCGCAGTCAGGATGCGACCGGCCTGTGGTTTAGGGGGTTGGCTTTCTGGCGGCAGGGAAAGTATAAGGAGGCCGGCATTAATTTCGGAAAACTCGGCGCCAAAAGCGACAATGACGAGTGGCTGATTGCTGCCGGCGCTTATTGGGCATATCGCGCTTATGATAAAATCGGCGATGCCAGACAGGCTAAAAAGTACTTAAATATGGCTTCCAAATATCGTCGAACGTTTTACGGCATCTTGGCCAATTATCAGTTGGGCAACCCTTTGAAATACAATTGGGACAGTCTGGCTTATCTTAACGATTTCAGCAATTACAACTATGTCAGCGAGCTGGTGGCATCTCCGTCAATTCGGCGGGCGATTATCCTGATACATGCCAAGCAGCCGGAATTGGCCGAGAAGGAACTGCGCGGCGACTTGGATGCGATGAACGAGCGCCAGCGCGAGGCGGCTTTGTTTATCGCCCAACAGTATAACATGCATTCTCTGGGGATAGTTATTTCCAATCGGATTAAAGACAATGACAGGGAGATATATTATGACTGCATTGCCTATCCGGATCCGGACTGGCAACCGAAAAGCGGCTGGCGTGTCGACCGGGCGCTGGTGTGGGCTCTGGTGCGGCAAGAATCTGGTTTTAATGCCAAAGCGCAGAGCGGCGCAGGGGCAAAAGGACTGATGCAGCTGATGTCCAGCACGGCAATTTACGTGACCAAGGATCGTCGTCTGCGCCGCGATACCAGTCCGTTGTTTGAGACCGAATATAATCTGGAAACGGGACAGCGTTATGTCAGTTATCTGATGGAAAAAGATTTTATCGGCAATAATCTGTTCTTTCTGGCGACGGCTTATAATGCCGGGCCGGGCAATCTTTACAAATGGCAGAAAAAGGTCAAATACGGCAACGATCCGCTGATGTTTATCGAGGCGATACCCTCGCGCCAGACGAGGATTTATATTGAACGGGTTTTGGCCAATTTCTGGGTTTATAATGCCCGTTTCGGACAGCCGAGCGAGAGTCTTGAGGCGTTGATACATTCTCGCTGGCCGACTTTTTAAACCTTGTATAATGGATGTTTCGTACAGATTTTGCGGATAAAATAAATACTTACATACGTTTATGTATCAATGCTTGTCATTGTCGGGTTTGACCCGACAATCTCTAAAAAAAGATCCCCGGGTCGAGCTTCGCTGCGCCCGAGGATGACGACGGGAGGATGTTTTCCCTTGCGATTTTCTGAATTTTTTGTAACGTTGTCATAAAAGTTTAAAATTCCACCGGTTCAGGAACTGTTGTCAAAGGTCGTTTTATGCTATAATTCTTATTACAAAATTAAGAATTATGGTTGAATTGTGTGGTTGAGAGATAAATAAAAAAGAATAATAACAAATAAAAAAAATATCATGGAAAAAGGTCAATCTTTGCTTTTTTGTTTAGTCAAACTGGGCAAAAAGGTGTTCTGGTTTATATCCGTCTGGATGCTGATGGGTCTGGCGTTTGTTTGTGTCGGTTTCATCATGTATTTGGTTTGGGGCAGTGTTTCATCGCTTTTGCCAAATGCATCCGGCGTCGTCAGGAGTATTGCAAGTACTTTGACAATTGTGAGTATATTTGCCGGAATTTGGAAGATAGCCGGTCTAGTGTTAAAAATAATAAAATAATATAATTATGGGATTTGAACTTAGCTGCGATTCAACCTTTATATGGGTTGCCGCAATAGTAAGTATTTTTGTCTTCTGTGCTCTCTTTCTTGATGGCATAGGAGATTTTTTCGGTAAATTAATCGGCCTGGTTACGTTAGGCGGTGTGTTTGGCATTGTTTTCGGAGCTTTCGGCTGGTTAGCCGCTACATTAATCTTCTCATGGGGAGTTGGCGGTTTTGTAATTGGTTTTATTGTCGGCATCATTTATTATATTTGTAAATGGTGGTAAGACCAAAAATAACGAAAAAGGATTTTGACATTTATGTCAAAGTCCTTTTTTGTTGGACCGAATTGAAATATGCCGGTTTTTGATTATATTTTCGGTCAGGGTATCAGAGGAAAGGAATGGTTATGGAATTATATTTGTTTCTGGCAATGTTTCTGATTTATGTACTGACGGCTTTTATGGTCAAGCCTCATGTCCTGAATCGCATTTGGTCGCTGGCTTTTGTGGTTTGTTTTGCCGTAACCGCGGTAGCTATTGCCTTTATCCGTATTTCCGGCCAGGACGTGATGATGAGCGCCAACGAACTGAACTGGTATTATCTGCTGTATTTGTTCGGTTCGCTGTCGGTGGTTTTGGGCGTGATAAACCTGTGGATGTACCGCGGGCCGATTTTTCGAATTTTCTTTTCGTCGCCCGACGAAGATACCGGTGCGGCGGAAAAGCCCCAGCCTAAAAAGAAGGGATTATTCTGATTTTTTGTTTTTTGCCGCCGATTTTCAATCGGAAGAGGTTTTTGCCAAACCAGCATTTTTTTGCATTGAGCAGCCGGCCGGCAAAGTTGGGGTTCGGGGTTTGCAAAATCCAGACGCGGCCGGAACTGTTCAGGCGGCAGCCGGGGATTTTATTTAAGATTGTGCGGATTTCATCCTCGTCTTTCCAGAGAACGGCGCCGGTAAGGTTACCGATGGTTTGAGCGGTTGCCGGGGCATCGGCCGCAAATTCGGCAATATCCCGTCCGCTGAGCAGCAGGAAGTTTTCAAAGGCTTCGGTTTGGTTGTCGCTGGCATGAACCATATAACCGCCGCCAAACAGTTTGCGATATTGATATTTGCTGTCGCTCATATTGATGTTTTTGCCGTCATAATATTGCGGTGCCGGGTCGCGGACAACGATGACAAGAAAAGGTCCGGTTCCGCATTCTCTGATTTTTTTTGCGCCTTTGCGCAGGTTCTTTCCGTAGAAACGCGCCAGATTGCGGGCGAAGTGTCTGGACGGCCAGAAGACTTCGCAGATGCCTGCGATTTCGTAACGGCTGCCGATGTCGGCGAGAATCTGTTTTTCAAGCCGGCGGCCGTTGTTCCAGAGCATAAAAAGCTGCAAGTCCCCAGTCATGTTTTTTCCGTTTTAAATTAGACTTAACTTTTAGCGCAATTTGTGTATATTGGCAAGAGAATTAGCCAATCAACCGACAAAAGGCGGAAAAATGATACGGATTAATAATATTAAGGCCAATCTGGACGTAGATGCAGCCGGGCTGAAAGAAATCGTTTCCATGAAGACGGGGCTTGAACCTGAACGCATTAAAAGCCTGAAAATAGCCAAAAAATCTGTCGATGCGCGAAATAAAAGCAATGTACAGTTTGTTTATGCGCTGGATATGGAGGTTTTCGGCGACGAGGATTACATTGCCTCGATTTTGGCTTGGAAAGACATTGTGCAGATTAAGGAAACCGCTTCTTTGTCTTTTGCAACAAAACCGTTGGCCGGAGGGCTGCGTCCGGTGGTTGCCGGAACCGGTCCGGCAGGAATGTTTGCCGGTTTGGCACTGGCGGAAGCGGGGCTGAGGCCGATTTTGCTGGAGCGGGGCAAAGCTGTGTCCGAGCGTCGGAAAGACGTTGAGGCTTTTTGGCAGACCGGGCATTTGAAACCGGAGTCCAACGTGCAGTTCGGAGAAGGCGGCGCCGGCACTTTTTCGGACGGCAAGCTGATGACGGGCATCAAAAAGGACGCCTTTACCGCCCGGGTTTTGCAGGAACTGGCGGCGGCCGGGGCGCCGGAGGAAATTTTGTATCTTGCCAAACCGCATATCGGAACGGATAAGCTGGCGGTGGTGGTTCGCCGCATCAGAGAGAAGATAATTTCTCTGGGCGGAGAATACCGTTTTGAAAACCGTCTGGAGGATTTGATTATCCGCGACGGCAAATTGACAGGTTTGAAAATTGCCGTGCCGGGCGGCGAAATTTACGAACAGCCGGCAGACAAGTTGATATTGGCGGTGGGGCACAGTGCGCGCGACACCTTTGAAATGCTGCACAAAAACGGTGTGTATATTGAACAGAAACCGTTTTCGGTCGGGGTAAGAATTGAACATGCCCAAAAGTCGGTTGATGCGGCGCAATACGGCAGGTTTGCCGGACATCCGGCATTGGGCGCTGCTGATTACAAGCTGGCGGCGCATTTTGACAACGGCCGCTCGGCCTATACTTTCTGCATGTGTCCGGGCGGTATGGTCGTTGCGGCGGCATCCGAGCCGGGACGGGTGGTTACCAACGGCATGAGTGAATTTGCCCGTGACAGGGAAAACGCCAACGCAGCCTTGCTGGTCGGTGTTGAACCTCGGGATTTCGGCAGTGCGCATCCTTTGGCCGGAATGTATTTTCAGCGCCGTCTGGAAGAGGCGGCGTTCAGAGCCGGCGGCGGCGATTATCGGGCGCCGGCACAGCTGGTCGGCGATTTTCTGAAAAAACAGGTTTCGACGGCAGTCGGAAACGTTAATCCGTCTTATCGTCCCGGCGTCAGGTTTACCGACCTTTCCGCAGTGCTGCCGGATTTTGTGACGGAAACGATGCGTCGCGCCATTGTCGAAATGGACGGGAAACTGCACGGTTTTGCTGCGGCCGATGCCGTGCTTACCGGCGTGGAAACCCGCAGTTCGTCGCCGATACGCATAATGCGCGACGAACATTTCGAGGCAAATATTAAAGGGCTTTATCCCTGTGGCGAAGGCGCCGGGTATGCCGGGGGTATCGTGTCGTCCGCCGTCGACGGATTAAAAACCTGTTTAGCGGTCATCTGATACTGATTTTGCGAATAAAATAATTTTCTGTGGTGGACAGGCGGGATAATTCCGTTGCTTTTCAGGCTGTGATTGTTAAAATGTCGCTATCTTTTGACTGAACTAAGGACTGAAAATGAAAGTTGCGATTATTGGAACCGGTTATGTGGGGCTGCCGACGGGCATTGGGCTTGCCGAGTTGGGAAATACGGTTGTCTGCGTTGACAAGATTGCCGAAAAAGTGGAGGCTTTGTCGGCCGGGAAAGCCACGATTTATGAAGACGGAATGGAGGAGCTGTTTCAGAAGCATCTGAAAGGCGGCTTATTGTCTTTTACGCTGGATATGGCAAAGGCGGTCAGCGGCGCGGACGTGGTTATGCTGGCAGTCGGTACGCCGCCGCATCCGGTTACCAAGGAAGCCGATTTGAAGTATATTTATGCCGCGGCCGAGGAATTGGCCGGTTATCTGGACGGTTATACGGTTGTGGCAACCAAGTCGACGGTTCCGGTCGGTACCGGCGACGAGGTTGAGGCGATTATCCGCAAGGTTAATCCGACGGCCGATTTTGACGTGGTTTCGCTGCCGGAGTTTTTGCGCGAGGGCTTTGCCGTACATGACTTTTTCCATCCGGACCGGATTGTCATCGGCGCCGACAGCGACAGAGCGAAGGACGTTCTGCTGAAACTGTATGCCCCGTTTGCGGGAAAGACCGAATTTTTGCTGGTTAACCGCAAGTCTTCGGAAACCATTAAGTATGCTTCCAATGCCTTTTTGGCAATGAAAATTCATTATATTAACGAAATGGCCGACTTTTGTGAAAAAGCCGGTGCGGATATTCGTGAAGTAGCACGGGGTATGGGACTTGATTCGCGTATCGGCCGGAAGTTTTTGAATCCGGGACCGGGGTACGGCGGTTCCTGTTTTCCGAAAGATACCAACGCCATGGCGCAAATGGGCCGTAAATACGGCGCGTATTTGAATCTGATTGAGACGACGATTGCCAAAAATGATGAGCGGAAAATCAGCATGGGCAAGCGGGTTATCGCTGCGCTGAACGGCAGCCGCGACGGCCGAATCGCCGTGTGGGGGCTGGCTTTCAAAGGCGGTACCGACGACTGCCGCGAATCGCCGGCGATGGAAATTTTGAGCGAAATTCTCAGACATTCTAAAAACGTGACGGTTTATGATCCGAAAGCGATGGATAACGCCCGTAAGCAGCTTGGCGACGAAGTGACATATGCGCCGGACGAATACGAGGCTTGTCGGGGCGCTGATGTTTTGGTTATTTTAACCGAGTGGGAAGATTTCAAAACCGCGGATCTGAATAAAATTCGCAGCATGATGAAAACCCACAGGATTTTGGATTTGCGCAATATGCTGGATGCGGGTGCGGTTCGGGCGGCCGGTTTTGACTATTCCTGCATCGGCATGAAATGAGGAGACGCTGATGGTTAAGGTTTTGGTCGTCGGCGGCGCCGGATATATCGGCAGCCATGTCGTTAAGGCGCTGTTGCAAAGCGGGCACAGTGTTACGGTTTATGATAATCTTTCCAGCGGACAGAAAATCAATCTGTTTGCCGAAGCGGCTTTTGTCGAAGCCGATATCCTTGACTTTGCGGCGCTGGACAAAGCAATGGCCGGACAGGAAGCGGTGGTGCATCTGGCCGCCAAAAAAGCCGTCGGCGAATCGATGGAAAAACCGGAACTCTATGCCGAAAACAATATTACCGGTTCGTTGAACATTATGAAGGCGATGCTGAAAAACGGTGTGGAAAATATGGTTTTTTCTTCGTCGGCGGCGGTTTACGGAATGCTGGAATATCTGCCGATTGACGAAAAACATCCGCTCCGGCCGATTAATTTTTACGGTTTTACCAAATATGACATTGAAAAGTACATGGAGTGGTACGGCCGGCTGAAAAATTTCCGTTATCTGGCACTGCGTTATTTTAATGCGGTCGGTTATGATGCAGAAGGGAGCATCAGAGGTCGGGAAGTCGGTTCGCAGAATCTGCTGCCGATTATTATGGATACTGCGGCCGGCCGGAGGGAGAAGCTTATGGTGTTCGGTACGGATTATGATACCCGTGACGGAACCTGCATCCGCGATTATATTCATGTGACCGATTTGGCGCGGGCGCATGTGCTGGCTGTCGAACACCTGCATGAAGGCGGTTGTTCCGCCTGTCTGAATCTGGGTACGGGCAGGGGGACGACGGTTAAAGAGATAATTGCCGCGGCCGAGAAGGTAACCGGAAAAAAGCTGAATATTGAATATACCGGCCGCCGGGCCGGTGATCCGGGGATGTTGACGGCGTCTTCCGCCGAGGCGGAAAAGCTGCTCGGCTGGCGTCCGGAATATACGGATATTGAAGAGATTATCCGAACCATGTGGCAGTTGGAGCGGTAAGCAGAGCGGCCGGCCGTTGCTGCCAACGGCCGGTTTCCTTTTATTCTTTGGGATATTTTTGTTTTATTTCCAGACACAGGCGGCAATAGGTCTGCAGCTGCGTTTTTCCTGCCGCGGCCATGGTTTCGTCTTCCGAACTGGTTTTTACGACAGCGTCGAGATATTCTCTGAAGTCGGGATATTCAGCGGCTCGTTTGCTCCGGTAATCCGGTTCGACGTAAGTTTCGACATAGACTGCCGTTATCTGGTTTTCGTTTTCGACATAGTATTTTTTCGGTTTTTTCATTTCGTCCGGTGCCGGCATTTCTGCAACCGGTTTGTAACCGTCGGCCAGCAGCATGGCGGCGTTGCTTTCCCAGATTGTAGTTCTGGTAAACGGTGCCGTCTTTGCAAAGGTTTGCCGGTGCCGGGGTCAGTTTGCCGTTTATGAGTTTGCATACATGATATTATCCTTTGTCTATGGTTTGGGTTTCAGGTATTGGATTTTCAGTTCGCCGTATTTGCCGTAGCCGCCGTTGCCGTCCCACTGTCGTCCGCCGGCTCCTCCGGCTCCGGGTGCGGTGGCGCAGCGTTCGGCAAAAGCGGCGTTGGCGATGCCGGCGCCGGAATTGGTGAGTACGGAGTTGGCGCCGCCTTTGGTGCCGTTGCTGCCGGTGGTCTGGTTGCCGGGATTGCCGTCGGAGCTTACCCGGCTGGAAATTACCAGAATGTTTCCTGATATTGTCAGTGTGCCGCCGGCGCCGGCGACACCGTTGTCCGAACCGCCGATATGGCCGCCGCCCATGTTTATCAACCCGCCGATATAGCTGGCTTCGCCGTCTTTACGGTTGGCTTCTTCGGCGATGCCCGCGTAACAGTTTACGTCGTTTTGGTTGTCGGCGATATAGATGTTTCCTTCAAAACCGGCACCGGAACCGCCTCCGCCGCCGGTTCCGTAAAGGCCGCAGTTGCCGCCGCCGGCGCCGGCACCCTGACCGCGAATGAAGTAAAATCCCTTTTTCATCTGCAGCGTGGCCGAATCGCCGTTGCTGCCGTCAAACAGGATGGTGCCGGGCGTATAAGCGCAGACGGCTCCGCCCAGAGGATTGGATTTTCCCATCAGGGTCATGACGCTATCACTCCGTTGGCAACCCCCCAGAACGCGGCCGTCGGGGTAGCGCCGGAAGGTCATCAGATAGCTGCCGGACGGCGAGGCGGACAGTCCGTCGAGCCACTGAAATGACGAGGTTTCCGGAAAAGTATAGGAATAGGTGTAGTTTCCGGCGTTTTGGTTGAGCAGCAGCGAAAAGCTGATAATCATGCCGGTATCGCAATTGTCAAAATTGAAGCTGAAATCGGTGTTTCCCGCGGGAGTGGCCTTATATTCGAAAATGCCCGGTTCGACGGCAACGCAGCAGGCGCCGGAAGTGTTGCCCAGATCTTTTTGCGCCGTATAAATCGTTTCGGCGCGTTTTTGCAGGAGGTCGGCACAGCTGACAGCGGTTTTGGCGGCGGTTTCGGCTTTTTGACAGGCAGTGGCGGCAGCTGCGGCGTTGTTATGTACCTCCTGGGCTTTTTTCAGCACGTCGTCGTAGCATGTGGTCAGTTTTTCTATTTCAATCGTGGAATTTTGCAGGCTGTTGCCTTCGGCGTTCCAGATAATCGCTTTGCCGGGTACCGGCATCGGCAGAGCGACGTTTAACTGGGTGGGCGCATAGGGCGGGAAGGTTACTGTACGGCTGATGGTATCCTGAAGTTGTTCCATGCAGGCGAGCTGATAGTCGAACTCAAGGTTGACTTTCGAGGTTCGGAAGGGGCCTACTTCCTGAAAGTTTGTGGTTCGCTTGAGTTCCAGACTACGGTACAGCGTGATTATAGTGCCGGCGGCCGGTGCTTTGTCGAAGATAACGCGGCCGCCTTGTGTTTCGCGGCTGACCGAGTATCCTTCCGTAAGCAGCGCGTCGTCGGCATAGACGTCAACGTCCGTTTCGTCGAAGATCGTAAACGCAAAGCTGAATTCGGTCGTCGTACCGTCTCCTTCATAGCGTATGCGCGGTTTTACGCTGCCTATTTCTAAAGTTTCAGACATATATGTTTCTCCAAAAATCTGTTTTAAAATAAAAAAATCCGGCTCGCGAGAAACGGCCGGTTTTTTGTTTCCGAAAAAAAACAGCTTTCGGGACGGAAAGCTGTTTTGCAGATACACTTATGGCAAGTGATGTTTTTCTGATAACACAAATTTTTTTGCTTGTCAAGGATAAAAATCCTAATAAATGTTTGCGGCGGCGGTTGACTTAATTCCGCGGCGTGATTACTATCAATTATATTGATTAACCAGGGAGATTGAGAATGGCTGAAAATATTAATGACTGCGGCGGAAAAGGCTGCAAAAGACTGTGGGCGTTCGTTATTTTGGCGGCCGGTGTGGCTTTGGGCGGTTTTTTTCCGGGGTATTATTACTACCAGGCCCGGCTGCGTGACAATTTCGTAACTGTCAAAGGGCTGGCCGAAATGGACGTCAAAGCCGATTTGGGCATTTGGAACATTAAGTTTGTAGCGACGGGAAACGATTTGCAGACCGTGCAGAAAAACATGTCGTCCAATCTGGCCATTGTTGAGGATTATCTGAAAGGCAGGGGTTTTGCGGCGGAGGAAATCAGCGAAGGGAGAATTGAAACCAACGATTTGATGACCAATCCATATCGTGACAACAATTATGCCGCGCGTTTTATTCTCAGCCAGACGGTTACGGTCAGGAGCGGTAAAGTCGATTTAATCGAGCAGGCTTTGCGTTCCAGCGGCGAACTGGTGTCGAAAGGCGTGGTTTTTGACAGCCAGAGCTATGGTTCGCCGGTTTCCTACATCTTTACCAGGCTGAACGACATTAAGCCGCAAATGCTTGAGGAGGCAACCCGCAACGCCCGTCAGGCGGCTTTAGAATTTGCCAAGAGTTCCGGAAGCGAAGTCGGCAAAATCCGCAGAGCTTCGCAGGGCGTTTTTTCCATTCAGCCGCTTTTAGCCGCACCCGGCGAAGTTGAGAGTTATCAGATAAACAAAAGGGTTAGGGTTGTTTCGACGATAGAATTCTGGCTTGAATAGGAAAGCCTCGTATAACGAGCGTCAGCCACAGAAAAAAGAGAAATTTTCAGCCGCATATTTGTATGCTTCAAAAATTTCTCTTTTTTTCTTATCAGGTGTCTTGTTCTTCGAAGTTTTTGAATCGCTTACCGGAATTTGAACCGTAAAAAGGTTCCGGAATTTTTGCGTCATTTGACGTTTATGAAATTGCTTTGTTCAATGTCTTTGAAGTATTTGACCGTGTCGGCTTTCAGCTCTTTGGTTGCTTCGTCGTCGCAAACGATGACGGCATGCTGGTGCATTTGCAGAATGCTGATGGTCCACATGTGGTTGATGCTGCCTTCAATGGCATGGTGCAGTGCTCTGGCCTTGTTGGCACCGGTTGCCAGAATCATTACTTCGTCCGCGTCGCAGATGGTGCCGACGCCGACGGTAAGCGCCGTGCGGGGAACCTGATTGACGTCATTGTCAAAAAAGCGCGAATTGGCCTGTACTGTTTCGGTGGTAAGGGTTTTGACGCGGGTGCGCGAGCTTAGCGACGAGCCGGGTTCGTTGAAAGCGATATGGCCGTCGGAACCGACACCGCCGAGAAACAGCCGGATACCGCCGCAGGCTTTGATTTTTTCTTCGTAACGGCGGCATTCGCCGGCGTAGTCCTTGGTCATGCCGTCGAGCATGTTGATATTTTCTTTTTTGATGTTGATGTGCTTGAAGAAATTTTCCCACATGAAGTAGTGATAGCTCTGCGGATGTTTTTCATCAAGTCCGATGTATTCGTCCATATTAAAGGTAATGACGTTTTCAAAGGAAAGTTTGCCGGCCTGATACAGTTTTATCAGCTCGCGATAGGTGCCGAGCGGCGTGGAACCGGTTGGCAGTCCCAAGACGAACGGGCGTTCGGCCGTCGGACGAAAACCGTTGATTTTGTAAGCGATGTAGTTGGCTGCCCAAACGGAGCATTTGTCATAGTCGGGTCTGATTATAACGCGCATAACTTTTTTCCTTCCTTAAAAAATTCGCCTTTGACGATAGTATAGACCGGGGTTAAATTTTGGTCAAGAACGACCAGGTCGGCATCGTAGCCGGGGGCTATCAGTCCGAGGTGTTCCTGCCGCATGATGTTGGCTGGGTTGGTGGAGGCCATTTGTACCGCCTGATCCAGACTGATGCCGAAAGAGACCAGGTTGCGGACGCCGTCGCTCATGGTCAGAGCCGAACCGGCAATGACGTCGTCGGATTTGCGATAAAAGCACTTGTCCAAGTAAACTTCTTCGCCGTTGGCCATCAGCGGATGTTCGGTCTGTTTGGTCGGTTTCAGGGAATCGGTAACCAGAACCAGTTTGTCAATCGGTTTGCAACGAAGCAGAAACTTAATCAGGTTGGGGTTGATGTGAATGCCGTCGGCAATAATCTCACAGGACATTTCCGGATGAATGAAAACAGCGCCGACCGCATTCGGGTCGCGGTGGTGCATACGGCTCATGGCATTGAAAAGGTGGGTAACATGCAGAATGCGAACCTGCATGCCTTCGACCATCTGTTCGTAAGTGGCGTTGGTGTGTCCTGCCTGCAGGACAATGCCTTTGCCGATACAGTAGAGGGAAAGTTCGCGCATGCCTTTGAGTTCCGGGGCTACCGTCATGTTGATGATTTTTCCTTCCGCGGCGTCCCAGAGTTCCTGCATGAGTTTCAGGTCGACCGGACTGAGCGAATCCGGCGTCTGTACGCCGAGACGTTCCGGCGAGATGAACGGTCCCTCCAGATGAATGCCGAGGATTTTGGCGCCTTTTTCTTTGCCCATGGCCGCGGTGATGGATTTGATGTCTTTTATCATTTTGTCGCGCGGGGCGGAATAGAGGGTTGGAATAAACGAGGTAACGCCGTATTTGGTAAGGGATTCCGACATTTTGAGAATAGAATCGGGCGACTGGTCGTCAGTGCCGTGCCCTTCTATGCCGTGAATGTGCGTGTCGATGAAGCCGGGCGCGATGCAGGCGCCCTGCAGGTCGATGAATTTGACGTCGTCTTTAAATTTTTTGGAGGCAAAACGCGCTTCGTTGAAAACGTCGATGATTTTGTAGTTTTTGATGAGAACCGCACAGTTCTTCATAACCGAATAGCCGGTGAGAACCGTGGCGTTGTGCAGGCAGATTTCCGAACTCATGAACATACCTAAATTCCGGTTGACTTAATAAAGCCATATTATGCGGCAAAGGTAAATATTCGGCAAACAAAAAAAACTTTATGGCAAAAATAATAACTCTCAATAAAGGTTGACTAATTTTTCGGCAAACTTATAATTTCGGTTATTGTTTGTGACGATTTAGGACTGCATATCATGCGTTTTTTACAATCAGAGGCCAGGGGTGTCGTTTATACTTGTCTGACCGGAAATTATGATACTCTCAGGGAACACAAATATCTCAATAAAAACTGGGATTACGTTTGTTTTACCGATGACGAAAAGCTTCTTGCCCAGAAGCGACAGGGCATTTGGGAGATAAGGCCACTGGTCTATGCCGAAAAAGACAATGCGCTCAACAATCGTTACCATAAGATAAATCCGCACAAATTGTTTCCCGAGTATGAACAGAGCGTTTATGTGGACGGCAATGTCGATATCCGCAGCCCGTATTTGTTTCGACAGATTGAAAAACGAAAGACAAATCTTCTGTTGCCGATGCATTTTTGCCGGAATTGTGTTTATGAAGAATTTGCAGAAGTGGAAAAACTGGGATATGACAAATCGGAAATATTGAAAAAGCAGTTTGATATTTTGAAAAAGCGGGTTTTCCTGAACATTATGGTCTTGGCGAAAATAATATTTTGTATCGCAGGCACAATGAACCGGCACTTGTTCGCGTTATGGAAGACTGGTGGTATTTTCTTGAAAATTACAGTCGCCGCGACCAGTTGAGTTTTGTTTATGTGCTTTGGAAAAACGGTTTTGACATAAAAAGCCATCTGATAAAGAATGCCCGCCGTCCATCGAAAGACTTTGCGCTGTTTCCGCATAATCTTCGGTTGTTGATTACGGGCGGTGCCGGTTTTATCGGTTCGTCGACGGCAGACAGAATGTTGGAAAAGGGGTATAAGGTAACCGTTATTGACAATTTTAACGATTATTATGATCCAGCCGTCAAAGAGCGCAATGTTGCGCCGAATCTGAAAAGGGACGGTTACAGGCTTTATCGCGGAGATATTTGTGACCGCGCTTTTCTGGAAAAGGTCTTTTCCGAAAACAAATTTGACGCGGTTTTGCATTTTGCCGCGAGAGCCGGCGTTCGTCCGTCTTTAGAGCAGCCGGAAGAGTATGTGAAGACGAATATTGAGGGAACGGTCAATATTCTTGAAGCCATGCGCCGATATAAAGTTATGAAGTTGGTTTTTGCTTCGTCAAGTTCTGTTTATGGCAACAGCAAGGCGCGAAAATTCAGTGAAAAACTGAACGTTTCGCAGCCGATATCGCCTTATGCGGCGACGAAGCTCGCTGATGAACAATTGGTATATACATATTCCAAGTTGTTTGGCATATCGGCTGTATGTTTGCGGTTTTTTACGGTTTTCGGGCCCAGGCAGCGTCCGGATTTGGCAATACATAAATTTATTCGTCTGATTGAGAATAATGAAAGAATTCCGCTTTACGGCAACGGCAAAACCAAAAGGGATTATACCTATATCGGCGATATTGTGGACGGTGTGGAAGCTGCTCTGGCATATTCCCGGCGGAGTTATGATATTTTCAATTTGGGCGGCGGCAGTCCGGTTACACTGATACAAATGGTTCGGACGATTGAGAAAGTGTTGGGCAAAAAGGCATCAGTAGAATTTTTGCCGATGCAGCCGGGGGACGTGAACAAAACGGCCGCGAATATTTCCAAAGCCAAGAAATTTTTGAAATATAAGCCCAAAGTTTCCTTTGAAACCGGCATCAGAAACTTTGTGGAATGGAAAAAGAAAATTGATAGTATTAATTTGGAGTTGAGACAATGATACACGTAGGGTTTGTTGTAGACAATAATTATTGTAAGTATTTAGCCGTAACGCTTGCTTCTATTTTGAAATCCAGTAATGAAAAAGACGATTATACTTTTCATATCATTAATGACGGAAGCATAAATGATGTTAGTAAGGCTAAACTGAACGAATTGAAAAAAATAAGAAATTTTGAAATTAAATATTATTCTCAAGATAAGAAACTTCATCATGAAAAAAGAAATGACACCCGCAACGACATTTCCATGGTTACCAATTACAGGTTGATGATTTCATCTATTTTGTCGGATATTGATAAAGTTATTTTTATGGATGCCGATTTGATTATTGTTAATGATATTCGGGAATTGTGGGATATAGACATTGATGATTGTTATATGGCTTGTTGCAGTTCAATCAACGACGCAATGACCGTTGAATATAAAAAACAGTTGGATATTCCGGCAGAGTATTATTACTGCAACACGGGAGTAATGCTGGTAAATTTGAAAAAATGGCGAGAGGAAGATATTGAGGAAAAATTATTTGAAAAGGAAAAACAATACCGAGGAATATACAGGTTTTACGATCAGTGTATTTTTAACATAACGCTTTATGACAAAATCAAATATATAAATCAAAAGTTTAATTTCCGTCCCGGAATATGGGGAAACAGTGAATTTATGAATTCTAATTATGGCAAAGAAGGTTCCTTATTGGATATAAATCCCGTTGTTATACACTGGGCTTCGCCGGTAAAGCCGTGGCAGGACAATAAGCAGCCATTTGCGTCAGATTACTTTGATTTTGCAAAGCTTACGCCATATTACTATGAACTGCAAATTGAGAGTATTTACAAGTTCAGAAAAAATGTCGAAACAAAGCCGTGTAAGCTGAAGTGGTATAAAAAACTTTTGTCGATGAGGAATTCGCCGGATAAAAAACATAAGCTGGTTTATGTTTTGGGATTGAAATTTTCGGTAAAGAAGAATTGATTCCTGTTTTATGGCAAAAATAATAACTCTCAACAGAGGTTGACTAATTTTCCGGCAAACTTATAATTCTGATTATTGTTGTGACGATTTAGGACTGCTTGTCATGCGTTTTTGGGAAAGATTTTTAAAGCCGAAAAAAGTCAGGAGCGTTGTTTATACCTGTTTAACCGGAGGATATGATTCTCTTAAAGAGCACAGATATATTGACAATGACTGGGATTATGTTTGTTTTACCGATAATAAAGAACTTTTGGCCCAGAAAAAATGCGGTATTTGGGAAATCCGTCCGTTGGCTTATGTCGGTGCCGATAATACCCGAAGCAGCCGTTATCATAAAATAAATCCGCATAAACTGTTTCCTGATTATGAACAGAGCATCTGGTGTGACGGTAATGTCTGCATTTGCAGCCCTTATTTGTTTCGACAGATACGACGGCGAAAAAAGAGTTTGCTGGTGCCGGTGCATTTTGTAAGAAACTGCATTTATGAAGAATTTGCGGAAGTGGAAAAGCTTGGATATGAGGCGACAGACGTTTTACGAAAACAGCGTGAGCTTATTGAACATTCCGGTTTTCCCGAGCATTTTGGTTTGGCAGAAACAAATGTTCTGTATCGACGGCATAACGAGCCGGAAATTATCAAATTGATGGAAGACTGGTGGTATTTTGTCGCCGATTACAGCAAGCGTGATCAGTTGAGCTTCAGCTATGTGCTTTGGAAGAAAGGATATAAAATCAAAGATTTTTTCATTAAGAATGCACGTCGTCCGTCAAAGGATTTTGCCTTGTTTCCGCATGATGTTCAGCGTTAGTTAGGTTATCGGCTGCAATCAGTTAATGGTAATTTTTGTTTTATATTCGGTTTAAACATCGGGAACTGACGGAGTAAAATTTATGGCAACGCCTTTTTGGATTAAGCTGATACCGGTTAAGTCCTTTCGCAAAAAGCTTAAACAGAAGCAGAGAGAAAAGGAGTTTCGGGAACGTTTTAGAGCTAAAGTGGCATTTAGCTGTGATATTGGTGATTTTGATGCTTTGCTGGCTAATGGCTGTATATTTCCGCATCCGGTCGGGATTGTGATTTCACGTTATGTAAAAGTCGGAAGAGGCTGTGTCTTTTATCAAAATGTTACCGTCGGCGTGCGAAGATATCCTTGCGACGGCAAAACTGAGCCTGAAGAATATCCGCAAATCGGCAACAATGTTATTGTTTATTCTGGGGCGGTAATTGTCGGTCCGGTTAAAATCGGGGACAATGCGGTTATCGGCGCTAATGCCGTTGTTACGCAGGATGTTCCTGCCGGAGCGATTGCTGTTGGAATTCCCGCAAAAATCATTAGACAATCTGAAATCAGCGGTTAGAATAATCTTTAAATTTAACCATTGGGGATAAGTACATGAATTTAAAGAAAATCTGGCGGCAACTGACGGCGCCGAAAATTTTTAACCGCGGTTATCTGCCGGAAGCCGGCGGACATCAGGTTTATTTTGTCGAGATGGGAAATCCGCGCGGAATTCCGGTGCTGGTGTTTCACGGAGGGCCGGGCGGCGGCATGAATCTGCGTTATGCGCAGCCGTTTGACCGGCGGAAGTACCGGGTAATTTTGTTTGACCAGCGCGGCTGCGGTAAGTCGCTGCCGCTGGGCGAGATGAAAAACAACAATACCGGGGTGCTGCTGGAGGACGCGGCGCGGCTGCTCAGGTATTTGGGCATTGAAGACAGGGTTATTGTCCGGGGCGCTTCCTGGGGGTCGACGCTGGCCTTGCTGTTTGCGGAAAAATATCCGGAAAAAGTCAGCAAGCTTTTGATTTCGCAAATTTATCTGGCGGATGAAACTGGGCAGAAGTGGAATCTGGAAACCAGCAGGCTGTTTTATCCCGACATTTGGGAGAATCGAACAGGAGGCTGAAACCGGCGAACCGGTTTTGGATTATTATGCCAATCTGATTAATTCCGACGACGTGATGAAGCAGATTAGGGCGGCGAATCTGGCCGGCAGTTACGAACGCTGTCTGGGGTCGGTCAATCCGCGGCTGGGGTACAAGGAACTGACGCCCGAAAATCTGGCGGAAATCCGCATTTCGCTGAATTATCTGCACGAGCGCTATTTTATGGCGGAAAACCAGATTTTGAAAAACGTCGACAAAATTGCCGACATTCCGACCCTGATGGTGCATAACCGTCTGGATATGGTCTGTCCGCTGCTGTCGGCTTATAATCTGCATAAAAAACTGCCGAAATCCAAACTGGTTGTCGTACCGGGGCGCGGGCATTTCGGGCCGCAGCTTAACGAGGCGGTTTATCGGGAAATAAAAGATTATCTCGGAGATAAGTAATGGATGGCAAGCAGCTGATTTTGCCTGATAATCCGACTTTGCGCGATTTTCAGGACTATGTGGCGGAGATGAAGAAAATCCGCGGATTTAACGTGACGGACAAATTTTACGAATGCTGCCTGTTGGCAGAGGAAACCGGCGAACTGGTTGCTGCGGTGCGTAAAAACGCCAAAGGCGGTTCGGTCGGCAGCGGTTCAAAAATCGGCTGCGTGAAAGAGGAACTGGCCGACGTGTTTATTTATCTTCTGAGCCTGGCCAATATGCACGGCCTTGATTTGGAGGAGGCTTTTCGGGAAAAGGAAGAAATAAACAAACAGCGGGAATGGAAACGTCTCTAGGTGGAAAGGTGCTGCCGGCGGACTGTTTTTATTAATACTTTGTTGTTCACATGGCGAAATCAGTGTGATTGACAAACCTTTCGTTTATATCTACCCTTTGGAACAAAAGTCAATTTATGGAATTTTTTGAATGCGACGCCTGATTATAAGTATTGTGCTGACGCTGTTGCTGACAGTTTGGGCACATCGTTTGTATCTGACCGAAGCCGGTTTCGACGGCAAGCTCTTTATCATCATCATCACGCTTGCCTACATGGTTTGTTATAAGCTGGTTCAATATCTGGCCCGGTTTAAGATTATCGAAAACAATTCGCGGATTGACATTGTCTTCGTGGTTTGCGTTATTGCCTTTATGTTTGTACCGGTCCTGCATATTAACCGCGACGAGATTTCGGTGCAGGAAAACCGGACGCTGGCCAAGTATGTTCCTTTGATTGACGACGACAGCGGCGCGATTAACTACAATTTCGGCAAGGATTTTGAAAGCTGGTTTAACGACCGTTTTTTCGGGCGTAAGCAATTTATTAAAACCAGCAAAAAAATTGATATGTATATTAATAACGAAATCAAGAATTTCGACGCCATGGCTGGCAAAGAAAACTGGCTGTTTACCAAACGCTGGAATTCCGAGGACATGTTCCGCAACAAGTATCTTTTTGACGACGAAGACCTGTCGAAACTGAAGCATCGTCTGGAAAGTCTGCAGATGTGGCTGGCCAAGCGGCATATTAAGCTGTATCTGATGCTGGTGCCGGACAAGGAACGGGTTTACGGCGAATACTATCCCGACGGATATACGAAGGTCAACGAACAGGCCAAAATCGAACAGGTTTACGAGTTTGTCGGAAAATATACGGACATTCCGGTCGTTTATCCGATTAAGGCTTTGGAAAAGGCCAAAAAGAATCATTTGCTGTTTTACAAAACCGGCACGCACTGGAACCATCGCGGCGCCTATGTCGCTTATCTGGAAATGATGAAAATGCTGAAGAAAGATTATCCGGAACTGCGGGTTTTGAAAGAAAGCGACTTCAATATTGCGCCGCAGTTCAGCGCCGACGAAGATATCTCCAATGCGCTGGGGCTTGACGCCAAAAGCACTTTTCCGAAAGAAGACATGACCTATGACGTGTTTGAGCTTAAAAAACCGACAACGACGGTGGTGCATGAATTTGTCAACAAGAAGCTGAAAATCGAAACTTTTGATTATGTCAGCAACAATCCGGCCAATAAGCTGAAAGCGATTTTCTATGCCGACAGCCAGTTTCTGCGCATGAGCTGGTATGTGGCGGAGAGCTTTAAGAAAATGCAGCACATTTATGTCGGTTACGGCCGCGATTTCGACATCCCCTATATGGCGGAAGACATCGAGGCTTTTGCGCCGGATATTCTGGTGGTCGAAACCGGGGAGCGTTTCCTCAACCGTCTGATGAAACTTGAAATGCCCGAGCAGCAATAAGGAAAAAAACAATGCTTTTTAGTTCTATGACGTTTGTTTTTGTGTTTATGCCTTTGGTTATGAGCATTTACCTGCTTTCTAAAAAGGAAATCCGCAATTATGTTCTGCTGGCGGCCAGCATCATTTTTTACGCTTGGGGCGAGCCTCGTTATCTGGCAATTATGATTATGACGATTTTCGTTACCTATGCCGGAGCCAGGCTGATTGACCGTTATGTGGAAACGGCCGGAAGAAAATGGGCGCTGGCGCTGACGATTTTGGTCGATTTGGGTTTTCTGATTTATTTCAAGTATTTTAACTTTATTGTCGACAACGTTAATGCCGCGTTGCAGCTTAACCTTGATTTTATTGACGTGGTTATGCCGATAGGTATTTCGTTTTATACTTTTCAGGCCATCTCGTATCTGATAGACGTTTACCGCCGCGAGGTTGAGGCGCAAAAGGACGTTAACAAGCTGGCCTTGTATATCGTATTGTTTCCGCAGTTGGTGGCGGGACCGATTGTCAAGTATCACGATGTCTGCGAACAGATTGACGAGCGTACGGTTACCTTTGCCGACGTTGTCGTCGGTCTGAAGCGTTTTATCATCGGTCTGGCCAAAAAGGTTCTGGTAGCAAATACGCTGGCCGTCGTGGTTGACCGTATTTTTGCCCAGCAGCCGGAAACGCTTGGTTTCGGTTATGCCTGGCTGGGAATTGTCGCTTATGCCGTTCAGTTGTATTTTGACTTTTCCGGTTACTCGGATATGGCGATCGGTCTGGGGCGGATGTTTGGTTTCCGTTTTCTGGAAAACTTTAATTATCCTTATATTTCCAAGTCTATTTCCGAGTTTTGGCAGAGATGGCATATTTCGCTGGCAACCTGGTTTAAGCAGTATCTGTATATTCCGCTCGGCGGCAATCGGGTCAGTCCGGTGCGAACTTATGTCAATCTGTTTGTCGTTTTTCTGGTTACGGGCATTTGGCACGGTGCCAGCTGGACATTCGTGATGTGGGGCGTATGGAACGGCGTTTTTATCTGTTGGGAAAAATATATGGGGTGGCATAAGGACAAACCCGGCGAAACGAAGCTGGCCGGCGCGGCCAAACATGTTTATGCCATGCTGGCCTTTTTGCTCGGTCTGGTTATTTTCCGCTCGGACAATATGACTTATGCCTGGGGGTATCTGAAGCAGATGTTCCTGATTGATTTGCCGGCGACGCTGCCCGAAGCTGACTTCGGTATCAATAACAAGTTTATTCTGATGCTGGTTGTCGGTTTGGTTTGTTCTGTGCCGCTGTTTAAGAATATGATATATGTGAAATATGAACACAAGGTTTTGCGCAGTATCGTTAATATCTGGATTTCTCTGTTGTTTTACTGGTCGACGATTTCTTTGGCATCGTCGACGTATAATCCGTTTATTTATTTCCGCTTCTGAAAACCTTGTGCAATGGGCGTCTGGTATAAAAATATCAGCGCGGGGGTTTTAATTTTTTGCCGTATCCTTTTCCGGCGTAAAGTTCATGGCGGCGGAATTGATGCAGAAACGGTCGCCGGTTTCGGTCGGTCCGTCTTCGAAAACATGTCCGAGGTGTGAACCGCAGCGGGCACAGGTTACCTCGATGCGTTCCAGGCCATGGCTGAAGTCCGGCGTAAATTTTACGTGGCCGGGGATGGCTTTGTCAAAGCTTGGCCAGCCGCAGCCGGAATCGAATTTGTCCTGAGACATGAAAATCGGATTGCCGCAGGCGGCGCAGCTGTAGGTTCCGTCTTCGCTAAAGCGGTAGTATCTGCCGGTAAACGGTCGTTCGGTGCCTTTGCGGCGCAGAACGTCATATTGAAGTGGCGTCAGTTTCCTTTTCCATTCCTGTTCATTGTCCGTCTCTTCTTCCTCTTCTTCTTCCATACGCATATCGTTTGTGCCGCAGGTTTTCAGCCCTTGTTTTTTCAAGTAGTCCTGATGATAGTCTTCGGCCGGGTAGAAAGTTTTGGCCGGGGCGATTTCGGTAACGATTGGTGCCGGAAATTTTCCGGAACGGTTGAGTTCCAGTATTTTGGCAACGGCGGCTTCTTTTTGTTCGGCGTTAAGGTAAAATACGGCGGATCGGTATTGATGTCCGATGTCAGGACCCTGGCGGTCCCGGGTGGTCGGATTGTGGATGCTGAAAAACGTCGAGCAGCTTGTCATAACTTACCTGTTCAGGGTCATAAGCGATTTCGACGGCTTCGGCATGACCGGTATTGCCCCGGCACACCTGTTCGTAAGACGGATTTACCGCAGAACCGCCGGTATAACCGACTCTGGTTGACCAAACGCCGGGAACGGCATCGAAGGCAGCCTGGACGCCCCAAAAACAGCCGGCGGCAAAAATCGCATGAGCCAGAGTCATTTTATTCTCCTTTGCAGTTGGTTGATTACAGAGAAATATAAGCGCGATTTCGGATAATTAAACGGCAGGCCGGAAAATCAGCCGCGGATTTCTTCCCAAGCTTCCGACAGCCACGGATGCATGACTTGCAGCGAATCTTTGTTGAGCATGAGGTTTTCAAAGTAGCATTTGACGGCGTTGTCCAGCGAAACTTCAGCCGCTTTGTGGACAAGAGGCATGTAGGCGGGAGTGTCTTTGCCCTCGCGGCTGAGTTTGTCGGCCAGAAAAAGCAGCTTGTCCAGCGGTGCGGCGCCTCGGCGAAGCGTGGTGTGGCAGTTGACGGCGTTCAGAACTTCCTTGTCGACCACATTGAAGGTTTCCACGGCGACGATACGCGAAATCCGCTGATGCAGAAGTGACGGAAATTCCCTTTCTGCGGGAAAAATTTCCAAATCAAGTGCTTCGGCGATAGAAAGGTAGTTTTCAACGGGAATAAGGGTGCTGATGTCGTGGAGAAGTGCGGCGTTTCTGGCCTGTTCGTAGTCGATGACGTATTTTTTGGCCAGAATCAGGGCATTGTCCCTGACTTTGAGCGTATGAGCCAGAACATCAAGTTTGTTGTTGGCCGTAAAGTTGCGAATGATGTTTTCTTCAAGGGAATAAAAATCGGTACAGGTAATCGTGTTTTCAGTCATTCTGCGCTCTCCTCCATACGAAGCTGACAATTCAGGCAGTTCAACCAAATATAATATATAATTGATTTTGTTGCAAAAATCCAGAATTTTTTTGCGGCAGCCGGCGAGCGGCGAAAATTTGGTCAAGGTAGTTGTTGACAAATATAAACTACTAGTAGTAAACACGAAAAGTTTATTGTATATATTAAATATAATTAATATAAGATATATGAACTGTGTTGAACATGAATATAGATTACGGCTTGGAAGCCGCCAGCGACAAATTATCAAAACTAAAAGCCGGAGCGCTGTTCATGCGGATGGGCGCGCGTAAGACGAAAATGGCTTTGGACCTGATTAAGAACAAGCAGGACGATTTTGACACTGTCGTCTGGATTGCACCGGCGTCGTTTTTGGGCTGGGACGGCTATACAAAGGCGATTGACGAGAATCTGGAGGGGTTGACGAAGGAAATCTGTTTTTTTTCGATTGAGAGCATTTCCTGTTCGGACATCCGTTATCTGCAGCTTTATGCGCTGGCCGAGCGTTACAGGGTCTTTGCGTCGTTGACGAGAGCATTACGATTAAAAATACCGAAGCCGGACGAACCAAGCGCCTTCTGCTGATGCGCAACATGTTTGACTACCGGCTGATTTTGAGCAGTCTGCCGCTGACGCAGGGGCTGGTTGACCTCTATTCGCAAATCGAGTTTATGCATCCCTCGGTGCTGAACATGTCGGAAACGCAGTTCCTCAACACTTATCTCTCGCCGTATGATGACGGCACAACGCGGAAATGGTCGAAGCCCGAAAACGAAAAAATTCTGATTGAACAGATGCGGCCGTTTATTTTCCAGTGTGATTTGGACGAACATAATAATTTGAACTATATTGACCTTTGCTTTGATTTGACGGAAAAAGAAGAGGCCAGTTATCAGGAAGAGAAAAACGAATTTCTTCAAGGTAAAAATCAGGTCGCTTTTATGGAAGTGGCGCAAAGGTTTCAGCATATTTACACCATTGCTAAAAACAAGGTCGAAGGTTTGTTTGCGCTGATTGACGAAATTGCCGCCCGCGAGGAAAAGGTTATTATCTATATCAAGTATCTGGACGAAATACGCTTTTTCAAGGAATGCGGAAAGCTCAAAGAGGTAAGTATGTCGTGCTTTCGGGGCGCTGCAACAAGCGGAAGGCGGTAAAGCTGTTTGCGCAGCGCATTAACATCATGTTTTCGACCTACGGAGTAGATTCTCAGGGGCTGGACCTGTGCAATTGCAATAATATTATTTATTTTTCGCAGACATTCGATTATAAAAGTAAACTGCAGTGTATGCATAATGTTTATCAGTCGCATACGGGGCGCAGCATCAATATTTATAATCTTTGGATTAATACCGGACTGGATAAGCTTATCAAACAGAATTTAAGCCGAAAGAAAAATGTTCTCTCCAATGTCTGCCGCATGATTTCTAGAGAGGAGGCCTTAGCGTTATGAAGAAATACTTGGAGAAAAATGTCTATGAAGCCCTGCAGGACAGGCTTAAATTTATTTTCGACAACTTCGACAACATTTATGTTTCGTTCTCCGGGGGCAAGGACAGCGGCCTGTTGCTGAACATGGTGCTGAGTTACAAGCGTCGGAACAAAATTGCCAAAAAAATCGGGGTTTTTCATCAGGACTTTGAGGCGCAGTATCAGACGACCACGGATTTTGTTTCCAGAATGTTTGAAAACAATCTGCGCGACATTGAGCCATACTGGGTCTGCCTGCCGATGGGGTCGCGCTGTGCGGTCAGCAATTATCAGATGTATTGGTATCCGTGGGACCCGGACAAGGAAGAGCTTTGGGTGCGGCCGATGCCTAAAATGCCCTATATTATCAATATGGACAACAATCCGTTTGACTTTTACCGTTACAAAATGGTGCAGGAAGATTTGTATGCCGAATTCGGCGAATGGTATTCCCGTCAGAAAAAGGGCAAAACCATCTGCCTTTTGGGTATCAGAGCCGACGAATCGCTGAATCGTTACCGGGCTTATGCCAATGACCGGAAAACGATTATGCAGGGTAATCAGTGGACGACCAAGATGGGCGAAAACTGGTGGAACGCTTATCCGATCTATGACTGGACGACCAAAGACGTCTGGATTGCCAACGGCAAGTTCGACTATGACTATAATCGGATATATGACCTGTTCTGGAAGGCCGGGCTGTCCATCAGCCAGATGCGCGTCGCCAGCCCTTATCATGAAAGCGCCAAGGAAAGCCTGAACCTTTACCGCGTTTTGGAACCGGCAACCTGGGTGCGGGTGGTTTCCCGCGTGCAGGGGGCGAACTTCGGCGCCATTTACGGAAGCTCTCATGCGCTGGGCGCCCGTAAAATAGAGCTGCCGCCGGGGCACACGTGGCGGAGTTATGTGAAGTTTCTGCTGGCGACGCTGCCGGAAGCGATGCGCCGCAATTATATCGAAAAGTTCAAAACCTCTATCCGTTTCTGGTGGAAGAAGGGTGGCGTGGTTGACGAAGAAGCCATTAAGGAGCTTGAAGCTTGCAATTATCCGATACGGCACAACGGAAAGAGCAATTATAAAAGCAACAAGGAGAAGATAGCGTTTCTGGGGACGCCGGACCATACCGACGACATCAAGTCGACCATCGACATTCCGTCGTGGAAACGCATGGCAGTTTGTATTCTGAAAAACGACCATTTATGCAAATATATGGGATTTTCGCAGACGCAGAAGCAGAATCAGCGTCAAAAAGAGTTAATGGAAAAGTACAAGAAATTGTGAGGTATGTCAAATGAGCGAATATGTAAGTCCTGTTTATAACGTGAAGGCAATTCCGGTTGAAAAGATCAGAGCCAACAACTATAACCCCAACAAAGTGGCGCCGCCGGAGATGAAACTGCTGGAAATTTCCATTTGGGAAGACGGTTTTACACAGCCGATCGTCTGCTATCATGACAAGGCAAACGACGAATATATCGTTGTTGACGGCTTTCACCGCTTTACGACGATGCTGACCAGCGAGCGAATCCGGCACCGCGAGAAAGGAATGATGCCGGTGGTGGTCATCGACAAGGAACTGGGCGAACGCATGGCTTCGACTATCCGCCACAACCGCGCCCGCGGCAGCCACAGCGTCGATCTGATGAGCAATATCGTAGCCGAGCTTTTGGGAAATGGGCAAAAGCGATTCCTGGATATGCCGCAATATCGGCATGTCGGCGGATGAGCTGCTGCGCCTGAAGCAGATTACCGGTCTGGCCAATCTGTTCAAAGACGAGGATTTTTCCAAAAGCTGGGAAGTGACAAAATAGAAAAAACAGTGGCATAACTGAAAAAAATACTTTTTATCCGAGGAAAATTGCTGTTTCGTAAATATCGGCACAGGAGAAACATCTGAGAGGTACAAATGGAAGTTTTCAGCAGTATGCCCCCGGTCTGGGGGATGAGTCCGCAGTTATTGGCAATAATCATTATGTCAATCTGCTATTTGATTATTCAGCGAAAAAGTCAACCGGGCGGTTATTGCCCTGCTGGGCGCAGGCTTGATGATTGTGTCGGGCATATTGACGCAGCCGGCCGCGCTGAAAGGCATTGACTTTAACACGCTGGCCTTGCTGACCGGAATGATGATTATTGTCGGCATTGCCGAGAAGTCCGGCATATTTCAGTTCGTGGCGGTTTGGGGGACAAAAAGGGTCAAGGCTTCGCCGCGCGGGCTGCTGATTGTGCTGCCGGTGGTTACGGCGGTTTTTTCGGCTTTTCTTGACAATGTGACAACGGTACTGCTGATTGCGCCGGTAACGTTTCAGATTACCCGCACCCTGAAAATCAATCCGTATCCGTATCTGATTCTGGAAATTTTCGCTTCCAACATCGGCGGAACGGCAACGCTTATCGGTGATCCGCCGAACATACTTATCGGTTCTTCCATCGGGTTGTCGTTTATGGACTTTGTTTATCATCTGACGCCGGTGGTTGCGGCGACCATGGTCGTTCTGCTGATTATGTTTGACCTTATCTGGGGACGGAGAATGACGACCAGCGACGAATACAAGGCCGCGGTTATGGAAATGAAAGCTGCCGACTGCATCGTCGACAGGGGACTGTTGTACAAATCGCTGTTTGTTCTGGCCTGCGTGATTGCCGCTTTTGTTTCCGCCAAGCAGATTAATCTGGACAACGGCACGATTGCGCTGGTCGGCGCGGCGGTGCTTTTGCTGCTTTACAGCTGGAAGTTTAAGGGCGAGGACCGTGACGCCAAAGTGCAGGAAGTTTTCGGGCTGGTTGACTGGACGACGATTTTCTTCTTTACCGGCCTGTTCGTAATTGTTTACGGTTTGGAAGAGACCGGTGTGCTGCGGGCTCTCGGCAACTGGTTTTTGGAGCTTACCGGCGGTAGTCTGACGGCGATGACGTATTTGATTTTGTGGAGTTCGGCAATCCTTTCCAGCGTGATAGACAACATTCCGTTTGTGGCAACCATGATTCCGATGATTAAGTCAATGGAAGAATCGGTCGGCGGGCGCGAAGTCATGATGCCGGTGTGGTGGGCTTTGTCGCTCGGCGCCTGCTTCGGCGGCAACGGCACGTTAATCGGCGCTTCGGCCAATGTGGTCGTCGCCGGCATGGCCATGCGCGAGGGGCATCCCATCAAGTTTCTGGGCTTTCTTATCTGGTCGGTGCCGGTTATGCTGCTGAGTGTCGGCATTGCCACGGTGTTCCTGTATCTGGAATACCAGATGTAGGTCCGACCCCTCCGTTTGTAAACCCCGTCCGCCGCGGCGGGGTTTTTCCTTCTTGTGAATATGATAGGGAAAGTGGTTGCTTTGCGGGCGGGGAAGTATAGAATACAGCCATTGAATTTTGTAACTTTTGAAGGATTTTGCAATGAAAGGTATCATTCTTGCGGGCGGCAGCGGTTCGCGGCTTTATCCGCTGACCAATACGACCAGCAAACAGCTTCTGCCGGTTTATGACAAGCCGATGATTTATTATCCGTTGTCGACGCTTATGCTGTTCGGCATCAGGGAAATTCTGATTATTTCGACGCCGCAGGATACGCCGAACATTGAGCGTCTGTTCGGCGACGGCAGCAATATCGGTCTTGATATCAGCTATAAGGTTCAGGCCGAGCCGAAAGGCATTGCGCAGGCGTTTACCATCGGCGCCGACTTTATCGGCAGCGACGACGTCTGTCTGATTTTGGGTGACAATATTTTCTATATGGGCGATCAGCTCAAGCTCTTTCGAGAGGAAGTTTCGAAAAACACCGGCGGAACCGTTTTCGGCTATCACGTTTCGGATCCGGAACGTTTCGGCGTGGTTGAATTTGACAGAAACCACAAGGCGATTTCGATCGAGGAAAAGCCGAAACAGCCGAAGTCGAACTATGCGGTCGTCGGTTTGTATTTTTACAATTCTGACGTGGTCGAAAAGGCACGCCGTCTGAAACCTTCGGCTCGCGGCGAGCTGGAGATTACCGACCTGAACCGCGAGTATCTGGAAGAGGGACGGCTGAACGTGGTAACCATGAAAAGAGGCAATGCCTGGCTGGATGCGGGAACGCCACAATCGCTTCTGGACGCTTCCAATTTTATCGGCATTATCGAAAAGCGGCAGGACCTTAAGATTGCCTGTATTGAAGAAATTGCCTATAAGCGCGGTTTTATCGACGATGCGCAAATGGAAAAAATCATCAATTCGCTGAAAGACGGCGTTGACTATAAGAACTATTTGAAACGCGTTTACGAGGACAGTCATGAAGATTATTAACACGGCGATCGAAGGGGTTTATATTATTGAACCTCAGGTTTTTGAAGATAACCGCGGCTATTTTTTCGAAAGCTACAACAAGCAGAAAATGGACGAGGCCGGTTTGAAATATGACTTTATTCAGGACAACCAGTCGATGTCCAAGTACGGCACCATTCGCGGCATTCATTTTCAGAAGGGCGATTTTGCCCAGGCCAAGCTGGTGCGGGTGCTGGAGGGGACGGTTCTGGACGTGGCCGTCGACCTGCGCAAGGGTTCAAAGACCTTCGGTAAGCATGTCGCGGTCGAGCTTTCGGCGGAAAATAAGCGCCAGCTGATGATTCCGCGCGGTTTCGGACATGGTTTTTCGGTATTGTCCGAAACGGCCGTCTTCACGTATAAGTGTGACAACGTTTATAACAAAGCTTCGGAAGGCGGCATTCGCTTTGACGATCCGGACATCAACATTGACTGGAAGGTCAGACCTGAAGACGCCATTCTTTCGGACAAGGATAAAAATGCACCGTTTTTGAAGGATGTCACATGTTTTTAGTCGTCGGAGCCAACGGACAGCTCGGCAATGAGCTGAAACTCATTCTCGGCGACAGCGCCGAATATGTTGACCGTGAGCAGTTGGATATTACCGATGCCGCGGCGGTAAAAGCCTTTGTGAAGCCTGAAAAGTATGCGGCGGTTATCAACTGCGCCGCTTATACGGCGGTAGACAAGGCGGAAAGCGATGCGGTTCTGGCCGAAAAAATCAATGTAGACGGCCCGCGGCATTTGGCCGAGACGGGGGTGCCGCTGTTGCAGGTGTCGACGGATTACGTTTTTGACGGCACCGGCCATCGTCCGTATACGGAAAGCGACGAAGCCAATCCGCAGTCGGTGTACGGCGTGACCAAACTGGCCGGCGAGCAGGCTGCTCTGGAAAAAGCGTCGGGATGCTTTGTCATCAGGACGGCCTGGCTGTATTCGACTTTCGGCAACAACTTTGTCAAAACCATGCGGAGACTGGGAGCCGAGCGTGACAGCCTGAATGTGGTTTTTGACCAAATCGGCAGTCCGACCTATGCCCGCGATTTGGCCGAAGCCATTGTTGCCGCACTGCCTAAACTGAAGCCCGGCGTGAAGGAAATTTATCATTTTTCCGACGAAGGCGTTTGTTCGTGGTATGATTTTGCGGTTGCGATAATGGCGCTTTCGGGACTGAAGTGCGTTGTGAAGCCGATTGAGAGCAAGGATTATCCGACTCCGGCAAAGCGTCCGTTTTATTCGGTTCTGAACAAGGGAAAGATAAAAAAGGATTTGGAAATTGAAATCAGGCATTGGTCCGAGAGCCTGAAGGACTGTGTGGAGAAACTGAATAATGGTCTTTAGTTCTTTGATATTTTTGTGGATTTTTCTTCCGGTCGTTTTCATTTTGTATTTTACGGCCAAAGAACAGTACCGAAACGTTATACTGCTGATTGCCAGCCTGTTTTTCTATGCCTGGGGCGAGCCGGTTTATGTGTTCGTCATGATTCTGTCGATAGTGATAAACTATTTCTGCGGCCTGAAAATCGGTGTGGAAGACGAGCATAAGCGCAAACGGGCGCTGTTTTGGGGTGTATTTGTCAATTTGGCGCTGCTTGGCGTGTTCAAATATACAGGCTTTTTTACCGAAAACGTCAATGCCGTTTTCGGACTGCAGGTCGAGGTTAAACATCTGCCGCTGCCCATCGGCATTTCGTTTACACCTTTCAGTCGATTTCATATCTGGTCGACATCTATCGCCGGGTTTGCGAACCGCAGAAGAATCTTGTCAAAATGGGGCTGTTCATTTCGTTCTTCCCGCAGCTGATTGCCGGTCCGATTTTGAAGTATTACGACATTGCCAGCCAGATTGACAAACGTCAGGTAACCCTGCCGCTGTTTAATGAGGGGGCCGTCCGCTTTTTGCAGGGATTGGCAAAGAAGGTTATCATCGCGAACATCATGGCAAAGACGGCCGATGAAATTTTTGCGCTCGGCATCAACGACATCAGCACGCCGACGGCCTGGATCGGCATTATTGCCTATACGTTCCAGATTTATTTCGATTTTTCGGGGTATTCGGATATGGCCATCGGTTTGGGAAAAATGTTCGGTTTTCATATTCACGAAAACTTCAATCATCCCTATACCGCAACTTCAATCAAGGACTTCTGGCGCCGCTGGCACATTTCGCTGTCGACTTGGTTTAAGGAATATTTGTATATTCCGCTGGGCGGCAATCGCGAGGGAACGCTTAAAACCTATCGCAATCTGATGATTGTGTTTTTCCTGACCGGCCTGTGGCACGGTGCGAGCTGGAACTTTGTCATCTGGGGGTTGTTTCACGGGACTTTTCTGGTTCTGGAACGGATTTTCCCGATTGAGAAAATTCTGCATTTCCGGTTGTTGAAGAGTGTTTACACTCTGCTGGTGGTTATTGTGGCCTGGGTCTTTTTCCGGGCGGAGACGCTTGGTTCGGCATGGGCTTATCTGAACCGGATGTTTGTGCCGTATGACATGGAATCTTACAGCAAGTACCTGTCCAACGAGTTTGTTTACGTTGCGGTTCTGGCTTTGGTGTCCTGCGGTTTCGGGGCCATGCTGTATCGCGGGCTCTTTGCTCTCATCGGGCGTGAAAACTGGGGCAGTGCTGTCGTCAGGGCCGTTAATCCCGCTTTTTGCGCGATTATTGCCTATTTCAGCGTTTTGCTGCTGGCCAGCAATACCTATAATCCGTTTATTTACTTCAGGTTCTGACCATGGCGAGGCTTGTCCGTACATATATGCTGCTTCCGGCGCTGCTGATGCTGGTTATCGTTTTTTATCCGTTTGCGGCGAATCTGTTCTATACAAATACGGAAATAATGGACAACCGGCCGCTGCACGAAAAGCCGGTTAAGTTTACGAGAAATTATGCGCGTGAATTTGAGGATTATTATAACGATACTTTTGCCGGGCGGAAAAAAATTATTTCCAAATACGTCAAGTTGCATAAAAAACTGAAAATTGACGCCGGGCAGTATTTTTACGGTCAGGACGGCTGGATTTTTTATGATTCGATTAAGGCCAACAACGGCAATACGCTGGTTGACTACTATGCCGAGGTTTATTTTGACGACGAAGAATTGGAAAAAATGGCGCAGGGTATCAACATGGCTTATGACTTTTATGCCAAACGCGGCATAAAATATGTTATTTTCGTTGCGCCGAACAAGGAAAATATTTATTCCGAATTTATGCCCGAAAGAATGCAGCGTATTCGGAAGTCAGACGTTTCGCGTATGGATAAGGCCGTCGAATATCTGAAAAAGCATACAAGGGCGGAAATTGTCAACGCCAAACCGGCAATGGTTAAGGCGAAAAGCGTGGTAGCGCAGAACCTGTATTTTAAGAAGGATACGCATTGGAACAATGTCGGCGGCTATGTCGGATTTGAACAACTGGCCGCGGCTTTGCGCAGACAGGGCGCCAAGGTAAGCGCTCCGTCCGTTACCCGGCTCCATATCAGCAAGGGAACGCTTCGCGACATGGATATGGAAGCGGGAGCCAAAGAATGGACTTATGAAGTCGGGTACAGGGAAACGCTGAACAGTTCCTGTGCTGTGGATGAAAAGAACGAACTGATCAGCATTTGCCGGACGCCGGGAACGGGTAATCCTCAAAAGCTGCTGGTGTGGACGGATTCTTTTGCCGCGGCGCTGCAGCCGTATCTGAACAGGTCTTTTGGCACGGTTTTCTATTCAACCGCGGGATTGAAAAAACTTTCGGAAATAGAAAAGATTGTTGACGAAACCAAGCCTGATTTGGTTGTGGACGAGCTGGTCGAAAGGTATTTCAGCCGTTTTGCCAATTATCCGCGGATTTTTGGGGGCGAATATGACTAAGCTTTGGCGCAGGGTTTTTTCATTATATATGCTGTTGCCGGCGGCGCTGATGCTGTACTGGGTGTTCGTGCCTTTTGCAGCCAATCTGTTTTCAAGCAATACGGCACTTTTGGACAACCGCCCTCTGAACCATAAGCCGGAAAAGCTGAGCCTTGATTTTGCCCGGGAATTTGAAGCTTATTACAATGATACTTTTGCCGGAAGGAAGAAGTTTCTGAAAAAACTGGCTAAATTTAAGATGAAGTGGGAACTGGACAACGGAACGACCATTAACGGCCGGGACGGTTGGTCTTTTTATGATTCGGGTAAGGTGCCGGACGGTTATACGCTGGTAGATTATTTCGGCAAAGTCCGTTTTACGGAAGCCGAAATGAAACGGATGGCAGAAGGAATTACAAAAGCCCGCGATTATTATGAGAAACGCGGCATAAAATATTATCTGATTATTGCGCCGAACAAGGAAGGACTTTACTCCGAATATATGCCTTCGCATTTGCAGGGCGACAGGGTTTCGGACAAGTCGCGCATGGATTTGGCCGTTGAATATCTGCAGAAACATACCGACGTGAACATTATAAATTTTCGGGATGTTCTGACCGCTTCCAAACATGAGTACGGCGTTAACCTGTATTATCCCGGAGATTCACATTGGAACGAAGTGGGCGCTTATGTCGCCTTTGAAAAACTTTCCGAAACATTGTCCCGCGACGGTGTCAGAGGAATTCCGCGGAAGCCGCTGCGCAAGGAAATGATAGGCCTGAAAGGGTTTTTACTCTTCGGATCTGAACCGGCTGGGCGGAGACGAAGACATCAGTTACAGCGTAGATTTCCTTTCAGGAAAGGAAGGAAAGGCCGTCGTCAGCCTTGACAACCGTTTCTTTGAGGTCTGGGAGAATCCGAAAGCGCCGGTTAAGAAAACGGTGCTGATGATAAGAGATTCTTTCGGGCTTGCGCTTATGCCGTATCTGGACAAGACTTTTGCCAAAAACGTGTTTGCTCACAACCGTTACAACAAGCGCCACGAACTGGATCGTCTGGTTGCCGAGTATAAACCGGATATTATGATAGAAGAAATGGTCGAAAGATATTTTGACCGACTGTTGAAATATAACGAACTCTATGGAGAATGACATGAAATCAATTTTAGTTACCGGCGGCGCCGGCTTTATCGGAGCCAATTTTGTTCCTTATTTTGCCAAGAAATATCCGGAATATAAGGTTATTAACCTCGATAAGCTGACTTATGCCGGCAATCCTGACAATCTGAGCGACTGCGCGGGTTGTGCCAATTATAAATTTGTTCAGGGCGACATCTGCGACCGGGCGCTGGTTGAAAAGCTGTTTGCAGAAAACGATATCCGCGGCGTTATTCATTTTGCCGCCGAGAGCCATGTCGACAATTCGATTACCGGTCCGAAAGCCTTTATCGAAACGAACATTGTCGGCACGTTTACGCTGCTGGACGTTGCGCGCAATGCCTGGATGGAAGCGCCGCACAAGTTTAAGGCCGGTTATGAGGGCTGCCGTTTTCATCATATTTCTACCGATGAAGTTTATGGTGCGCTGGGAGAAACCGGCTTTTTCAAGGAAACGACACCCTATGATCCGAGTTCTCCTTATTCCGCGTCCAAAGCCAGTTCGGATATGCTGGTTCGTGCGTATCACCGCACTTACGGCATGAACGTAACGGTTTCCAACTGTTCCAACAATTACGGTCCGAAACAGCATCCGGAAAAGCTGATTCCGAAGATTATCTCCAATGCGCTGAGCGAAAAGAACATTCCGATTTACGGCGACGGCAAAAACGTTCGCGACTGGTTGTATGTTTTGGACCACTGTAAAGCCATTGATCTGATTTTCCATAAGGGAAAGTCCGGTGAAACTTATAATATCGGCGGACATAACGAGCGCAACAACCTGCAGATTGTCGATGCCATCTGTTCCATTCTGGACAAGAAGTGTCCGAAGAAATCCGGCGGTTCTTACAAGGATTTAATCGTCTTTGTTTCCGACCGTCCGGGACATGACCGCCGTTATGCCATTGATGCGACCAAACTGACGACCGAACTGGGTTGGAAAGCCGACGAAAACTTTGACACGGGCATTGTCAAGACGGTCGACTGGTATTTGGAAAAGCTTGCGTAGCGGGCAGACCGTATAGCGGGTATTTGATATGATGAGGGGGAAGTTTTGCGTGAAACCGGCCCCCTTTTTGCAAGTTTTTTTTAGGCTCATGGAGAGAAGAAAAATGATTAAGTTGGGAATGAAGCTGTTTTCGACCAATTGCCTGCAGACGCCGGATTTTGCCGCAAGCGTCATTGATTACGTCAATGCGCATGACGATATGTTTCTGGAACTGATGGCTGTTCCGGGAAGTTTTGAGGCAACGCATGCTTTTTTCGGCGAAAGGGTAAAAACGTCCGACGTTGTGGTTCATAACGCCCACGAAGCGTATGATTTTAATGCCGCGGACAGGAACCGCCGCGAGACCAACCGGCAGATGCTTGACGAAAGCCGCCGCTTTGCCGACGAACTGAACGCGTCGGTTATCGTTGTTCATGCCGGCAACGGTTTCGGCAGAGCAGGGCAGGAGGAAACGGTTTATCAGTTCCGGCATTTCAACGACAGCCGGGTTGCGGTTGAAAACCTGCCGATGATTAATGACATAACTAATGAGATTATGCACGGGCTGACGCCGGAAATGATTGCGGAGATTAAGGACGCTTCCGGCTGCAAGTTCTGTTTCGATTTTGCGCACGCGATTTGTGCCGCAAACGGTTTGGGGCTGAGGCATGACGACGTCATGGCCGGTTTTTCGGCGCTTAAGCCCGACATGTATCATCTCTGCGACGGTGATATCAACGGCGAGGACGACGTTCATTGGCATTATGGCGAGGGCAGTTATGACCTGGACAAGTATCTGGCGCGCTATATTGCGTCCGATGCACTGGTAACGATGGAAACCGGCGGCAAACCGGCCGGGATTCAGCCTTGGATAAACGACCGGGAATATATCAGAAGACTGCAACGGCAGTTGTAAGAAAAAAAGCCTTCCGTTCGGAAGGCTTTTTTTTATTCGGCAGTCGGCGCTTTCGTCTTTATCAGCGAAGCGATTATTCCGATAAAGAGAATGCCGAAGGTTATGCTCAGCGAATGGGTGGCGTCAATGTCCACGCCGACGTAAGGCAGAAGATTTTCGAGCCGATGAAAATCAAAATGACGGCCAGCGCGGGTTTGAGGTAGACGAAGCGGTTGACGGCGGCGGCCAGGAGAAAATAGAGCGACCGCAGGCCGAGAATGGCAAAGATGTTGCTGGTGTAAACGATGAATACGTCCTGAGTAATCAGGAAAATTGCCGGAATGCTGTCAATGGCAAAAATGACGTCCATCGTTTCGATAATCAACAGGGCGAAGAACAGCGGCGTGATAAAATGCCTTCCGTTGCGGTGAATAAAGAAATGTTCGTTATGCAGCCGTTTGGTTACGCTGAACCTTTTCCTAAGTATGTTGGCTCAAATCCCATTTTGGTTGATGCTCGCCGCGCCACCCGTAAAGGATGGGAAACCGCCACACCTGCATTATTTGTTTAAGCGATGAACCCTTGCCGCACCGCTTCCAGGAATCCTGATTTCAACGTGGAGCTCCAAGGTTCCCAAACCGTTAAGTCGATATGGCGCCGACAGTGTCTGGCTCATATTGCATAACGCGACTTGGGAAATGCTGCGATGTCGAGAGAATGCGGTGATTGTGGTATCTGTGATTTGGTGAAAT
>VOFK01001629.1_pt1 | contig 55598 bp, 81 predicted proteins | sample 5384121 | NCBI WGS metagenome assembly VOFK01 (sample SAMN12384730, study PRJNA508395) | human gut metagenome | isolation source: healthy gut J | host: Homo sapiens | reverse complement strand
ATCCTCCTAAAAAAATTATTTTTTTAAGCAAACATGAGAAATTCATATACGTTTCGTTTGACATGCTCACTTTTAGGTATATCAAACATTTAGGATGGTTGATTTCGATTTCAAAAATAACCACCCTAAACGTCAATATCAAGATTGTTGATTTATTTATTCTGGAAAGGAACAACCTTTAATTTCTTTTCCTTATCTTTTCTCAAGGAAGTTGCCCATTCCTGCCTTCTGATCCTCTGTCTCGAAGCAATCGCCGAATAATTTCTCTTCTACAACGATTGCCTGATCCATATCAACCTGTAATCCATCATTGATTGCTTTCTTGCAGTTACGAACTGCAATCGGAGCATTTGCTGCAATGATAGAAGCCATCTTCTTAGCTGCCGGTAATAACTCCTCTAATGGATATACAGCATTTACAAGACCGATTCTGTATGCTTCATCAGCTTTGATGTTTCTTGCTGTGTAGATCAGCTGCTTTGCCATTCCTGCACCTACAAGACGGGCAAGTCTCTGGGTTCCACCAAATCCAGGTGTGATTCCAAGACCAACTTCAGGCTGTCCAAAGATTGCGTTTTCAGAACAGATTCTGATATCACAGCTCATGGAGATCTCACATCCACCACCAAGTGCAAATCCATTTACGGCTGCGATTACAGGGATTGGGAATGTCTCGATCATGCGGAATACGTCATTACCCTTTTTTACCGAAAGCTTCGCCTTCAGCCTTTGTAAGTGTTGACATCTCTCCGATATCTGCACCTGCTACAAATGATTTCTCTCCTGCACCGGTAAGTACAAGACATCTTGTTGTATTCAGGTCAACAGCTTTGAATGTTGCATCCAGTTCTTCAAGAACTGTGCTGTTTAATGCGTTTAATGCCTTTGGACGATTAATAGTGATAACACCAACAAATCCGTCCTGTTCATATGTTACGAATTCCATCGTTTATCTCCTTATATAGAAATGTAATATGGTTTTTCAGCCGACCGGATTAGTCTTCGATCTTAACAACTGTTGAGCAGCCCATTCCACCACCGATACACAGTGTAGCAAGACCTGTCTTTAGCACCCTTTGCCTGCATCTCATGAAGAAGTGTAACAAGGATACGGCATCCTGAAGCTCCTACTGGATGTCCAAGTGCGATTGCACCACCATTTGGGTTAACCTGCTTGTCAACATCAAATCCAAGATCCTTAGCTACTGCAACTGACTGTGCTGCGAATGCTTCGTTAGCCTCGATGATATCGAAGTCTTCGATCTTCATACCGGTCTTAGCCATTACCTTCTTTGTTGAAGCAACTGGTCCGATACCCATGATAGATGGATCAACACCACCAAGAGCACCTGCTACCCATGTAGCCATTGGCTTAACACCAAGCTCTTTAGCCTTTTCTTCGCTCATAACAACGATAGCTGCTGCACCATCATTGATACCTGAAGCATTACCTGCTGTTACGAAACCATTTGGATTGATAGTTCTGAGTCTTGAAAGTGTCTCAACTGTTGTACCAGGTCTTGGTCCCTCATCCTTCTTGAACTCAACCATCTCTTTTTTTCTTCTTAACCATAACTGGAACGATCTCTGCTTCAAATGCACCTGACTCCTGAGCTGCTACAGCCTTCTGCTGGCTCGCTTTTTGCTGCAAACTCATCAAGTTCTTCACGAGTAAGTCCCCACTGCTCACAGATGTTATCAGCAGTCTTGATCATATGGTAATCATTGAATGCATCCCAAAGAGCATCATGTACCATTGTGTCTACAAGTTTACCATCATTCATTCTGTATCCGAAACGTCCCTGCATTACAGCATATGGAGCCATTGACATGTTTTCCATACCACCTGCTACAACGATATCAGCATCTCCTGCTTCGATCATCTGAGCAGCCATATTTACACAGTTCAGACCTGAACCACAAACAACGTTAACTGTAACAGCAGTTGTCTCAATTGGAAGACCAGCTTTGATCGATGCCTGACGTGCAACATTCTGTCCAAGACCTGCCTGGATTACACAACCCATATATACATGATCTACCTGATCTGCAGGAACTCCTGCTCTGTTTAAAGCTTCCTTGATAACGATGGAACCAAGTACTGGAGCTGGTGTTGTGCTTAATGATCCGCCCATAGTACCGATAGCTGTACGGCATGCGCCTGCTAATACAATTTTCTTTGCCATAATAATGAAATCCTCCGTATTTTTTTATAATGTAAGTGTTATATCATGGTACATTCATGCTGTAAATGGCACAATAATGACCATTATTGACATAACAGCACACTTTCTGGCTACATTCTAGCACAAAAAGAAAGTACCACGCAACCAAAAATGAAATGCACGCATTAGAAATCATTATTTTTTTTCATTTCTGGTTATTTTCTTAATTTTATATAAAATATCAGTGTTTTTTCTTTCCTGTTTTCTGTTTTTGATATTTTTTATCATTTTGTCCTGCAGTTTTCCCTGTTCTGCTGTTTCTGTTATCCTGTCCGGATTTATAACTTCCTGAATTTTACCGGATTTATCCTGTTTTCTATGATTACTGTTTTTATTATTCTGATTCCGTGTTGCCTGTCCTGACGGATTCTTTTTATGGACATCTTTATGTCCCGAAGTATTCTATCCATCTTTCTTGGAGTTATCAGACAATGCTTTTCGAATCCGATCAGATCTGTCCGCCCTGCCTTTATCAGAGCTTCTTTTACCAGATCATAATTCTCCGGTCTTCTGTATTGGATCAGTGCACGCTGCATTGCCTTTTCATGTGGATCTCTCGCCACATATACCGGTTCCATCGTTCGCGGATCTACCCCTGTGTAATACATACAGGTCGAGATTGTCGATGGTGTTGGATAAAAGTCCTGTACCTGCTCCGGCATATATCCGATATCACGGATGTATTCCGCCAGCGCTACTGCATCTTTTAAAGTAGAGCCCGGATGTGATGACATCAGATACGGTACTGCATATTGTTTCAGACCATACTGTTCATTGATTTTCTCATATTTTTTTTTATAAATGTCTCATATACCTGATTGAAGGGTTTTCCCATGTACTTCAGAACATTATCTGAGATATGCTCCGGTGCAACTCTTAACTGTCCACTGACATGATACCGGCAAAGCTCCCGTAAAAAGGTATCATCATGATCTGCAAGCAGATAATCAAATCGTATACCGGATCTTACAAATACCTTCTTCACACCGGGTATCTGTCTTAATTTACGGAGCAGCTCAACATAATCTTTATGACTGGCATTCATGTTCTGACATGGTTTTGGAAACAGACATTGTTTATTCTGACACACACCATATTTCATCTGTTTTTCACAGGACGGATGTCTAAAATTTGCTGTAGGTCCTCCAACATCATGAATATATCCTTTAAACTCCGGATCTTTCGTCATGCGCTTTGCTTCTTCAATGATTGATTCATGGCTTCTGGTCTGAACAATCCTGCCCTGATGAAAAGTTAGTGCACAGAAGCTGCATCCGCCAAAGCATCCACGGTTGCTTGCCAGACTGAACTTCACCTCTGCTATAGCCGGGATTCCTCCATCCTTTTCATACATCGGATGATAGTCGTTCATGTAACCATACCCATATACGTCATCCATCTCCATCTGCGTGAGCGGATATGCCGCAGGATTCTGAACAACATATCCCCGGTTGCCATATCCTTTCCACCAGCACTTTTCCGGAATATGGATCTGTATTGATATACTGTGTATAAAAGCTTTCTGCATATTTTAAACGGTCTTCCTGAAGTGCTGCATAATCAGGCAGGATCACCGGAGCTTCTACACCGGACAGATCCTTTGTCTTGTAGACTGTTCCCCTGATAAATGTGATATCCCTGACATCTATTCCACTGTCTAACGCATCTGCAATCTCAACCATGCTGTGTTCGCCCATACCATAGGAAAGCAGATCCGCCTGTGAATCGATCAGAATTGAATGCTTTAATTTATTCGACCAGTAATCATAGTGTGCAAGTCTTCTGAGGCTTGCTTCAATCCCACCAATAATGATCGGAACATCCTTATACGTTCTACGGATCAAATTGCAATATACCACTGTTGCATAATCCGGTCTCAACCCCATCTTTCCACCGGGAGAATAGGAATCCATACTTCTATGTTTTTTGAAACAGTATAATGATTGACCATAGAATCCATATTACCACCGGAAACCAAAAATCCCAGTCTCGGTCTGCCGAACATAGCTATACTCTTATCATCTTTCCAGTCCGGCTGTGGGATCATACAGATTTTATATCCGTGAGCTTCCAAAACTCTGCTGATAATTGCCGGACCAAAAGAAGGATGGTCCACATAAGCGTCTCCGGTAATAAACACGAAGTCCGGCTGTTCCCATCCTCTTTCCATCATATCTTTTTTATTCACCGGCAGAAAATTATGTGTATTTGTCATTTTCTTTTCTCTGCTTTCTATGCTTCTTCTTTTCTAGCTGCAATATCAACCGACATACCGGCACCAAGTGCAACTGCTTCTAACGCTTTATCCGAAACATACGTATCAATTCCCGTTTTTTCCTTGATCAGCTTATCCATCCCATACATTAGGCTGCCACCACCGGTCAGAACAATTCCATTTACCGATATATCCGCAACCAGCTCCGGCGGAGCCGTCTCAAGCACCCCATGAATCGCCGTCATAATATGAGAAGTTGTATCTGCAAATGCTTCTATTGTCTCATTTGCCGTGATCGTGATTGCCTTTGGAAGACCTTTGATCAAATCTCTTCCCTTTACAACATAGGTGATGTCCTCCGGTCTCTCATAGACCGATCCTACCGCTATCTTTGCTTTCTCCGCAGTCTGTTCTCCGATCAGAAGATTATACTTTCTTCTGATATAACGGATCATCGATGCATTGTAATCATCCCCCGCTGCTTTAATCGACTGACTTTCAACTGCTCCACCAAGTGATATAACCGCAATATCCGTTGTACCTCCTCCGATATCTACGACCATATTTCCTTTCGCTTCTTCAATATCAACAGCAGCACCGATTGCTGCCGCAAGCGGTTCTTCCATAACATAGACACTTTTTGCACCCGTCCTGTAGACCGCATCCTCGACCGCTCTTCGTTCAACCTCCGTTACCCCACTTGGAACGCAGACACAGATCTTCGGTCTGCCAACTCCGGTCCGTTTCTCCATCGCGCTACGGATAAATACTTTTTAACATCCGCTCTGTAACGGTATAATCTGAAACAACTCCCTTTACAAGCGGTCTTACGACCTCGATTGACTCCGGTGTCTTTCCGATCATCTTCTTCGCTTTATTTCCAATCGCAATAATTCGCTTTGAGTTTTTCTCATATGCTACAACAGATGGCTGGTTGATGACTACTCCACGACCTTTAACATATACCAGCACATTTGAGGTTCCCAAATCTACTCCAATATCCATACTATCTTATATCTCCTTAAAGTTATCGCGGCAGTTGTCAAAATCTACTTTAAATACAAATCTTGCCTCATCACCGCACAAAAAAGTGCCAAGTTTACAATAATAAATATTATAAACATTGGCACCGTTTTTTTTCAACCAAAATATAAGCTGTAAAATACAATCATACGACTGCTATTTTTCTTTCTTATTTTATATCCGTCTTCATAACTTTCTTTGCTTCTGCATTTCTTGCATCTGCACGTTCGATTGCTTCATCGATAGCTGTCAATAATCTGTCAACATTACCAGATTCCATTGCCATAAGTACATTTTTAATATTGCCATCAATACCATCTTCATACTTATAACCTTTTTCAATGATATATTCTTTGGCAATGACGATCATATCTTCTTCCTTGATCTGATCGAAATATACTCTGTTATTGAAACTTCTTGCCTGTGTCATATTATCTGCAAGCATCTTGCTGAGTGCAACTTTTTCGCCGGTAAGAATAACTTTTACGTCATTCTTTTCTGCGGAACAAAGATCAACCATTTCTTTGAAACGCTCCGGTGTGATCAATCCGGCACTCTCAACGATCAGACAGCCACCCTTCCAGTTTTGTAACTGCACCTGCAAGTTTACCACTGTTGATTACTTTTTGCCTTTACTTTCGCCTTTGCAGGAGATGTACAGAAACCAAGGTCATAATAGCACTCTGCAAAATCTTCTCCGATTTTGGCAGAACCAAATCCATGTAATCCAAGAATTACCAGATTCTTTGACCTCTTTGGATCAACCTTCATAGTCTGAAGAACATTTACAATCTGTGCACCCGCAGGATTTACACACAGATATTTATACAGATATTTTGCTTCAGCAGGTAATGCTTTCTTCATTTCCTGATTGATCTCACTCTGTTCTGCTTCTACATCAGCTTCGTCTGTTGCTTCTAATGAAACATCAATCTTTGCAGCTTCTTCCAGTTTTCCGGCTTTCAAGAGTTCCGCCTGTTTTCTTGCTTCCTCTTCCTTCTTAACTGCTTTTTCAAGCACTTTTGCTGCCGCTGCAGCTCTGCTTGTAACTTCTTTTTAACTGCTTCTTTGTACTGATTTCTTCTTTTAACAGAGAATCAAGATCATGTTTCTTCTTTTCTTCTGCTTTCTTAACTGCTTCTTCCTCTGCAGCTTTTCTAGCTACAATACGTTCTGCCTGTTCCGTCTTAAGATCCGCAATCTTCTTCTTTAATTCTTCTTCTTTCTTCTTTGCAACATCCAGCAACTTCTTTGCAGCTTCTTCTGCCTTCTTCTGGGAATCAGCAGCTTCTTTTTCTGCCGTCATTGCAGCAGACTGAACCTTTTCAAGTTCTGCAGCCTCTCCTGTTGCATATTTTTCTTCCTCATCTGCAAGGAATTTCTCATGTGCATCATCTCTGGCTTTCTTTTCTTTTTCCAGATTATCTTTGCCATCTGCTGCAGTTTTTTCGGCATTCTGGATCTCAACTTCTTCTTCGATCTTAGCCTTTTCCAGAATCTGTTCAGCTTCTTCCTCTGCATTTTCAGCCTTTGAAAGCAGATCTTCCGCTTCAACTACCGACTTCTTTGCAGCATCAAAGCCTGCTGCGCCTCTGCCTTTGCAGCCTTGAAGGATTCTACATTCTTCTTTGTTTCTGCAATATCTGCATTTGTAGTCTTCTTCTCTTCATTAAGCGTATCAATTTCAGACTGATGCTTCTTCTTATCAGCCTCGCCCTTGGAAATTCTGGTTTCAGCCGCTGCCTTTGCAGATCTTGCCTCCTCCAGTTTCTTTAATGCTTCTGCTTCTTTTTGCTTCTGCATCCTTTAAAAGCTTTCTTTGCTGTATCTATTGCTTTTGCTGCGGAATCATTATGTTCATTGCAGTCTTTAACTTGGTCTCACTTTCAGCAAGTTTATTTTCAAGTCCTGCAAGCGCCTTCAATGACTCAGATTCCATCTCAGTTGTATTCTTAAGATTTGATGCTGCCTCTTCTTCTGCTTTCTTTGAATCTGTAAAGATAACGCCAGCGCGCTGCTTGTTCTGTTCTGCATCATCCATCAGCTTCTTAGCTTTGTCATTCTGCTTTTTCTTTCTTCTTCTTAGCAGCTTCAATTGCTTTCTTCTTATCTTCCTCAAGCTTGGTTGATGATGTTTCAGCATCTTTACATGCTTTCGCATATTCAGCTTCATGCTTCTCGATATTTGCCTTCTTTGCATCTGCCAGCTTTCTTGATCGCTGCATCTGCAACAGCCTGCGCATCATTGATGATCTTTGTCTTAATGGTTTCAGGATCGCATTCCTTTAATACCTTATCAGACTCATTCTGTGCCTTTTTGTTTGTATCCTCAATCTCTTTCTTGATCGAAGTTACCTTTGAATCCAGCTCTGCATCTTCTTTTGCAAGGAGTTCTTCATCTGCCTTCTTCTTTGCATCAAATTCAGCCTTTACCTTGTCATCATAAGCAGCCTTCTTCTTTGCACATTCTTCCAGTTGAAGTTTTAATTCTTTTTTTCTTCTTTCTCTGAATCTGCAATGGTCTTCTGAGCGGTCTCAACAACATTCTTTGCGTCCTGTGCTTTCCGTTCAGCCAGTTCGATTGCCTGCTTCTTCTTTGTTTCAGCCTCGATCTTTGCTTTTTCTACAGCAGCTTTCTTGCGGGCTTCCTCTACTTTCTTACGGTTTTCTTCTTCTGCAGCTTTACGCTTGGCTTCTTCCTCTGCTTTCTTCTTAGCTTCCTCTTCTGCCTTCTTCTTAGCTTCCTCTTCTGCTTTCTTCTTAGCTTCCTCTTCTGCCTTGATCCGTGCTGCTTCTTCTTCACTTGTCTCATCTATATTTGACAGATTCTTAATGCCGGCACCAAAGGAAATCATCATCATCGTCATCATCATCTATATCATACATGGACGAAACATCAGATGCGTTTTTGTTTCTGTCAGGTAAAATACTGAACAAGTCGCCATTTTTATCATTACCCTTTGGTGTCTTTACTTCTTTTTACCTCAACATTCTTTCCTGGTGTCCATTCTGCATCATCTGCAGCAACAGAAGACATATCATCCTCATCAAAACGTACAGAATCATCTGTAAGTGTCTGTTTCTCTGTTTCACCAACTTTACTAGGTGAAAGGGGAATCATCCACCTTACCTTTAATATTTAATGAAGCACCAAGGCCACTGCCTGCGTTCTCTGTTTTCCGGACAATCCGCCTTCTGAAGGTGCACTGCCAAGTCCGCCACCAAGTCCGCTTCCTAAACCGCTGCCAAGTCCGCCACCGAGACCTTCTCCCAGTCCGCTTCCCTAAACCGCCGCCAAGGCCGCCAAGGCCTTCATCGGCAATACCACCAAGGTTAAGACTGATCTTCGGCATTTCCTGCTTGTCATTCTTATCCTCTGTCTTTGCTTCTTTTGCTTCACCCTCTGCCTCTTTATTTGTATCTGGCTTATTAGTTTCTGCTTCGTTGTTCTCTGTCTCTTCAGGCTTATCCTCATGAACAATACCCAATGCTTCTTCTCTCTTACGTCGTTTCTTCTCCTCAATACGCGCAAGTTCTTCAGCAGACAAAGTCTTATATTGGCTCTTGCTTCCACTATCTGAAGACTTCTTTTTTTATTACTGCTCAGATTTTTTCAGTGCCTGCTCTTCTTCCAGTCTCTTCTGCTTTGCAGCTTCAGCGGCTCTTTCTTTTTTTCAAGCTGTGCCTTTATCGCAGCAATCATAGCTTCTGTTTGATCTACAGCCAATTTGTACGCCTCCTTCCACATTATCAAATAAAAAATAATATTTATATATTAATCTAATTATTTGTCATTTCTCTTAAGCTTGTATTTCTTCTCCTGTTTTTTATCTAGGTGCTCAAGCTGTTCTTTTCTGTTATCTTCTTGTTCCGATATCCCCTTCTCATCAGATGACAGATCCGCGTTTTCGACGTCTGTTTCATCTTCAATCAGGTTAACAAAACTATCACTATGCATATTGAAGTAGTCTGTATTTGATGCATATTTGGTTCCAAGCTCTATACCAAGTCTTGCCAGTAATTCATCTGCCTGATTAATAAGCTGTTCTTCTTTTTCCAGATTATCTGACATTTTTTCTGTCATATTCAGCCTTCATATCAACCGTTTCTTTTTCATCAACTCTACAACTGGAGGTTTGTCGCTGTTGTAATCCGGAAACAGACTTGAACGAAATATCGGAAAGTCCCGTCTATGTGCCGTTTTCTCCGATTCAATCCCGTATTCTGGTCCTTGTTCCGTTTCAGATTCCGGATTGACCTCGGCCTCTAAATTCATTTCAACCACAGCTTCAGAATCTATTTCAACATCCTTCTCAGCTTCCGTCTTACTCTCAGATTCTTTCTCAGAATCAGCCTCAGCTTCGACTTCTAATTCTGATCCAGGATCGGAATCAGCCCTAACCTCCACTTCCGGCTCGATTTCTACTTCCTCTTCAGCTTCATTCTCTGTTTCGGCTTCCACTTTTGTGTCAGATCCAGTTGCTGCTTCGATCTCCACAATATCATCATCCTCATATGCCTGTTCAAATGAATCATCTTCCCATGTATCTGCGTCAAATGTATATTCATCAAGCGACTGAATCGCTATATCTATATCAAACGAATCATCAGAAGTTGTTTTCTCCATTGTATCCGTTGATTCTAACTCCAATTCCTGATTTTCCTCCAGCATCTCTGCCTTTTCAGCATCTTCTGCAGGTTCAGCGGTTTCTGCTGTTTCTTCAAGCTCAGATTTCTCAACTTCTTCTGCTTCCTCTATAACATCAGAATCATCATCTTCCCCGGCCGGCCCTAGCGTCTCAGCACTATCGGCATCTTCTTCATTCGATTCTGATGTCTCAGGTTCTTTAACATCTTTTGTCTCCGCCTCAGTAATCTCATGATCTTCAACAGATTCCGTATATTCTGATTTCTTCTCAATCTGTTGCTCATCGGTTTCAGATTTTTCAGGTTCTTCCGATTCAACATTCTCAGGTTTCTCAACATCTGAAGCGTCAGTTATATCTTCGGATATAATCTCTTCCGGAGCTTCTTCGAGAATCTCTTCTGTATGTTTATTCGATGGTTCCGGCATGATTGCATCATCCACATCTACCATCAATACAGAATCATATTCTTCGTTATCAAAATCAAAATCGTCAACACCATCTTCAAATGAATCCTCTGATAATTCATCCAGACTTCTCGGCTTCTTCTCATCCCCTGTAGGATCAGCAACCGGTTCTGCTTTCAGCTTCCATGCCATTCTCGACGGCAGTTTCATCAGATTCCGGATTTACAATCTCGCCAAGAAGCTGATCACGGTCTGCTTCTGAGTTCTCCTGCTCCGCAAATGCTTCCTCAATTGCCTCTTCTTCTTTCTTTGACATCCGGTTCTTAAGGAACCACTTTTTCTTTCCGGTATTCTCTTCCTGATCAGAATTCTCCGGAGTATCCAATACTTCCTGATCTGTCTGTTCTTTCTGCTGTTCTGCTTTTTTTTCCTGTTTCTGTAACTTCTTGGATTCTTTCTTTTTTTTCTTTCGACTTCAAAGCATCTGTTTAAACTTCATAGAATTCGTAACTGGTTCCCGATCCTCAACCATCAATGTGATCTTTGGATCTTTCGGATGGATTCTCAAATCATCTGCTTCTATTACTTTCTCTTCCATCAGACGGACATCCTGCTGCGCGATATCGTCATCCATTGCTTCCGTTTCAGGGATAACAATAGATGGCTTTATCAACATCATATAATTTCTCTCTTAACTGATTCACCTTGTCAATATAAGATGAACCTTTATAAGTTGCACAGAACATCTCGGCTTCCGACTGGAATTTTTCTTCATTTCCCATTGCTTTATACAATAAAAGCATCTCAAAATCCCAGATATCACTTGTTTCTTTTTTTCATTTGCCGATATCAGAATACCATACAATTCCTTGTACGGTTTTCTTTCTGCTTTCGCAAGCATATATTCGATCCTGTATGTACCCGCATCTTTTTTCATTCTGATTAAATTTATATATTTCATAATAGGTATTTGCCAGTGAATAAAAAGCCCATGGATAAATATACCCGGATCAGAGAATATATGATCTTATTCCCTACAGGTGCCATGGAATGTGCTTTTACAAGAGCAGCACGGGCTTCCTGATACCGCCCGTTTTCATAATAAACTTCACCACAGATCTTAATAAACTGTGGTGAAAGGGACTTGGTCAAAATCCTGATGTTCAAGTATATCCAAAAGCAAGACTATAGTCTCTGCTTTCAGCCAGTTCTTTAATTTTATTCACACTTGACATACTTATTCCAGTACCCATCAAACCATACTCCTAACAATTTTTTTCATCTCTTAATTTTATCACATAGGTTTATCTTTTACAACAGCCTTATGGATCAGGATCGCAATTATACCAACTAAAAGTCCAGCGATAAGGCCGCCTACATGCGCTGCATTATCAATTCCATCTGAAACATATCCATTTAATATTGTGAGCACGGATAAAAACAAAAGATCTTTTAACGAAATACCTGAAATATGTCCTTTATTAAAAAATGCAAAATACGATCAGCACTCCCATCAATCCACAGATTGCCCCGGATGCGCCACCTGCATATGTATAATAATTTCCCAGATAACAGCTGATCAACGAACATATTGAAGCGGTGATCCCGCAAAACAAATATGAAATCAGAAAACCAATCCGTCCCATCAGATTCTCAACTCTCGCTCCCAGCGCAACCAGAACAACCATGTTGCTGAATAGATGAATCAGAGAAAAAATGATAAAATATGGATGTTATGATTCGATAATATTGCTTTTCTACGATTACGTCATACAAATTATCCGCAAGCAATTCCTCCAACCAAGAATTTCCCGCTGCATCTCTTGTATATACAGATATCACGAAAATAATAATATTGATTAATATCAATATCGGTGTTATTACACCAAACGTTTTACGGATCCTTGAAAGATTCCTGCCCTTTTCCTGCAGGATCTGTTTGTCAAGCACCGGCTGCAAGCCATCAAAATCCATTGGCTGATTTTCAAACACATACAGTTTGCCATAGTCTTCACTGAACAGCCAGACATTGCTCATCTTTGAAACAATCTCATTTACAGAATCATCAAACAATCCATTCGGTGTCAGTAATATATTAAGCAGTTCGATCCTTTTATCACTGTCTGCAGACAAGTCATGTATGATCTGTCTGTTAAACTTTTGTAAGCTTTCTGCCCTCAGATCTCTGCTGCTTCCAAGCACAACAACATATATGGCATCTGTTCCCAGTCTGCCATATACGTTATTGCTTTCAGGATTTAGTTTTTTATATCCCATTTCTTCCAGATGCTCAATTATCTGTAGAACATATTGCTGCATTTTTATAATCCAAGGAACAGATTCTCTACCTTTTCAATAACCGTATCCTTCATATTGCCACGGGTCTTCTCATACTGAAGACCGGACTCCATGATTTCCAACAACTGCATACGAAGGCCGGAATCAATGTCCTTAATGTGCTTCATAAGAACATCCTTGATCTCCATAACATATTCTTTCTGACGCATTTCCTCAATCATAGGCTCATAATTAAAGGAAACCGTGTTCTTCATCTCATCCTGTTTTCTGGAACAGATCACACATTCTTCTGCTCCGCCCTCATTTACATGACCACAGTTACAGGTCCATACCAGTCCGTCTGACTTATAGTTACATACCGCATCCAGACCTTTTTTCATCTTAAGGGCTTTGAACTTTAATGGACTGAGATCTACATCGATCGGATCATCTCCGCAGGAATATACTCCACGGGAAGTTACATACTTCTGGATATATACCTTTGAGCTTGAAATGATCTTTATGTACTTATCCGGAAGCTTACATTCAACATAATCAGACTTCAAAAGTGACTGACCTGTTTTATCAAATACGAAATCAACTCCGGTCAATGTGATCTCATCACCATAAATATTTGTAAATTTAATATCTGCCTTGATTGCTTTGATATCTTCCATATTGTAATTATTAAACCATGCTGATATTCTGGTTCCTTTTCCTTATGAAGCAAGAACGATCTTTACAGCTCTTGGAACAAGCTTGTCATAATAGTTATTAACATATAACTCTTTTCTGACAAATACACTCTTCTCAAATTCGGACTGATATTCTTTCTTGATAGAAACCAATGTACCCGCAGCAACAACAGATGTAATATTAGATGAGTAATCTACTACATTTGTATGGAAACCTACAACTGCATTGTACTTGGTCTTGCCAGCCATCTCCTTGAATGACTTGATTGCTTCATTCATTGCTCCATCCAGCTTCTCCTGATATATGCTGCTTCGATCTGTAGCAATATCTGCAATTGATGAACCAATCTCCTTCAGAAAGTTTGAACTTAAAATTGTCTGCACAAATCTATATGGACCATATTCTGAGATCTCATATCCTTCAAAACTTGTGCCAGATGTAATCATAATATCTTCCATGTGTAACGCACCTCCAAAAAATATATGAAAATTGTACCACAAGTTTTTAGAATAGACAAATACTTTTTGTGAATTTTATCTTAAAATACAATCTTTTTTTAGTAATTTTATTCAAATAACTACAAATATCCGTTAAATCGCGATTGGAATATTTTTCACCTGAGGTCCGGTCTTATAATCTTCGATCGTAAAATCATCTACTGTGAACTCATAAAAATCCTTTACATCCGGATTCATTTTAAATTTCGGTGCAGGATAGGTTTCTCTCTCGATCAGTTCCTTCACGATCGGAATATGGCGGTCATAAATATGTGCGTCTGCGATCACATGAACCAGTTCACCCGGTTTGAAGCCTGTCACCTGCGCGATCATATGAACCAGCACTGCATACTGGACCACATTCCAGTTATTTGCTGCAAGTACGTCCTGTGAACGCTGATTCAATATTGCATTCAGGCGGTCTCCGGTCACATTAAAGGTCATACTGTATGCACATGGATACAGATTCATTTCGTGAAGATCCTGATGCACATACATATTGGTTATCATACGTCTGCTGTATGGATTATGTTTCAGGTCATAGATCAGACGATCCACCTGATCCATCATACCCTCTTTTATACTGATGTTTTACTCCCATCTGATAACCATATGCTTTTCCGATCGAGCCATCTTCATCTGCCCAGCTATCCCAGATATGGCTCTTCAGATCTCATGGATATTATTTGATTTTTTCTGCCAGATCCAGAGCAGTTCATCAATAGCAGATTTCACATACGTCTTGCGAAGTGTGATCGCCGGAAATTCTTTTGAAAGATCATACCGGTTCACAACACCAAACTGTTTGATCGTATAGGCACTGGTTCCATCCTCCCATTTTGGACGAACCTTTTCCCCTTCTGTACTGTATCCGTTCTCTATGATCGAACGGCACATTGAAATAAATATATCATCTGCACGGCTCATTTTTATACCTCCATTTTTATCTTCTGAACTTTTGTAATTGTACCGTATCAATATTAAAAACGCAACTTTTTATCCCGAAACATGCAAGTTATTACATCAAACCATACAAGTTATTACATCAATGCTCCTGCAGCCACCTTTTCTGTTATGATCGAAAAAACAAATGAAAGGAATCCAATATGAAAAAAAAAACAATCCACTTCCTGACTTATTAAAGTATTTCCGCAAGAAGAAACATCTGACTCAGGAACAGGTCGCAAAACAGCTGTCTGTATCCCGTGCCAGCTATGCCAGTTACGAAACCGGAAGGATCATCCCCGGCATGCAGCATATCATGGAATTGTCCCGGATATTAGAGCACGACTTTCTGTTTGCCTATACTCTGGCTGTCCAGAATGCTCCGACCGGTGCAATGCCGGAAGCAGTTTATGAAGAAAATCCATACCTTGCCGTTCCGGCTCTGCCCACAGACGCACAGAGCAATGAACGATCTGCAAAAATCGCCTGTCTGCCATCCATCGATCAAAAGCTGATCGACACTTATATAGATCTGCGTATTTCAGACAGTAAAACTACAAATGAAAGGAACTTCTAATATGACAACGAAAACAAATATAGGAAGTGCTCTTACCGCACTCAGAACCGGAAACCATCTTACCATTCAGGAAGCAGCAAAGCATCTGAAACTCACCCCCTCCTCCTATTCCAATTATGAACATGGCCGCAGTTATCCGGATATCCGGCTGATCTTCCGCACAGCCGTATACTATCATATCAATATTGAATTTCTGATCTTTCTCGTCTGCATTGATCTTGCTTCTTTCGAAAATCTAAAAAACGAAGAATTGTTCCGTCTGTTTACCTACGGACACACCTTTTCCTGGGACTTTTTGAATTGTTTGAACGATATAACTCCCTTTCCGATGTCTACAAACATGCTGCTTCTACTTTTTTTAGAAGCAGCATCTATCTGCAATCAGCAGATATAGAAACAACAAAAAATGCAGCAATCAGTTTCCCGGGCTATGCCTGCCTGACTGCTGCATTTATCGTATTCATTACTTTTTTTTCTTATCTGCGCTCCAAAGCGGTGCGATCAATAGTTTCTTTGGCCCATCTCCGGTCAGACGGTGGATCACCATATCCGGCGGCAGTACCTTCAGACACGAAACAACACATTCTGTATAATCTTCCAGCGATAAAACAGAACATTCTCCATTCTGATACAATTCAGCAAGGTTTGTTCCTTTAAGGACATGAAGTAGTTGCAGCTTTATGCCCTGTGCACCGCTCTTTCCTATATACTCTGCTGTTTCGATCATATCTCTCTGCGTCTCTCCCGGAAGTCCCAGTATCATATGTACGATCACATGTACACCAAGATTCCTGAGTTTTTTTACCGCATCGTCATATACCGAAATGGGATATCCGCGATTGATAAACTTTGCCGTTTCCTCATGTATCGTCTGAAGTCCGAGTTCTACCCACACCGGCTTGATCCTCTGTATATCACGCAGCATATCGATCACCTGATTTCCCAGGCAATCCGGTCTGGTTGCAATTGAAATAACCGCAATGTCTGACCGCATCGCTGCCTTTCTATAAATATCCCGCAAACGGTCGATATCACCATATGTATTCGTAAATGACTGAAAATATGCAATATAATGTTTACCTTTGAACTTCGAAGCAACCAGCTGTTTTGCCTGTTCAATCTGTCGATCTATGTCCATATCCGCTTTTGGGGCTGAAATCACCCGATCCTAGACTACTGCAAAAAAAAATACAACCGCCAATTCCTGCCGTTCCATCCCGGTTCGGGCAGGTGGTTCCGGCATTTAATGACAGCTTGTATAATTTCTCCCCGAAGGTATCCTTTATATATTGATTCGCTGTATATATATTCATCTTACATATTCCTTATACATTGATCCGCCATGTACATCTGCATAGTGCATATCTTTCATATCAAACCGATTCATAAGCCCATCCAACTTCCTTATCAGTCAGGCAGCAGCTTTACTGTTTAAAAAGAATTCGAGCAGCTCCTCCGGCTTATGGATGATCTGGGTAGCACCATGTTCTAACAGGAATTCTTCATCACGAAAGCCCCAGGTAACAGAGATACATTCCAGTCCGCTGTTCTTCGCGGTCATGATATCCACATCTGAATCTCCTACATAGACTGTACCTTCCCGTCCGATCTGCATTTCCTTCATTGCTTCGATGCAGGTATCCGGTGCCCGGTTTCTTTGCTACATTTGCAGACTCCCCAATCGCAGTATAAATATACTCTCCAAAAAACTGATCCCGCAGTCCCTTTACTGCAGTATCAAATTTGTTCGATACGATCCCTGCCGGTATTCCTTTTTCTTTTAACACCTTAAGCACATCGATAACTCCCTCGTAAGAACCTGTCTTATTCAACATATTCTTTGAATAATGTTTCTTGAATATCGCAAGTGCTTTTTAATGTATCATCTTCTGAAGTTCCCGTCGGAACTGCACGCTCCATCAGCTTTTCTACACCATTTCCTACAAAACGGCGGACCTCATCGATTGTCCGTTCCGGGTAATTCATCTGACGAAGTGCATAATTTGTACTGTCCGCCAGATCCTCTAATGTATTTAAAAGTGTTCCATCCAAATCAAATATAACTGCCTGATATTTCTTCATTGTACATCTGCCTTTCTGCCTTTTTCTATTCCGGCTGATCGAGTTCCTGTACAGCCCGAACCAGTGCCGGAACAATCTGTTTCTTTCTGGAAACCACGCCCTCCAGATATGCATAATGATCTACAAATTTCGTCTGGAATGCACGGGAACAGATCTCCTCTGCCTCATCTCCAAATGCCAGCATTCCGGAACTATCGTCTAAGATGCTTGTCATTACAAACAAAAATACATCACAGCCGTTTTCTGTATAATCGGTCAGATACTCGTACATACTCTTCTGTATCTGTTCAATCTCTCTGGTATTGATCGATGTGATCTGTCCGATTGCAAAGGTACGTCCGTCAATCTCAAATTTCTTATAATCCTGATGCAAAATCTCATCAATCGTCTTTCCCTTCAGATTACTTCCGGCATCGAACATTTCCATTGCAAAATCATTCACATTTATCTCTGCAAGCTGTGCAAGTGCATATGCTGCATTCTTATCCTCGCAGGTGCAGGTCGGCGATTTAAACAGCAGCGTATCTGATAAAATAGCCGCACACATCAATCCCGCAATCTTCTTATCCGGTATAATATTCTGTTCTCTGTACATCTGATATATGATCGTAGATGTACAGCCAACCGGCTGATTTCTGAAATAAACCGGTGCAAGTGTTTCTACATTTGCAATTCTGTGATGATCGATGATCTCCCGAATCTCTGCCTTGTCGATATTATCAACCGACTGAGTACGCTCGTTATGATCGACCAGAATTACCTGTTTCTTTCTCGCATTGATGTAATTACGTCTGGAAACCAATCCCAGATAATTCCCGCTCTTGTCCACGACAGGGAAATAACGGACTCTCGTCTTCGACATTACGCTTTTGATCGTTTCAACCGAATCATCCTCATTAAATGTCATGATATTATCACGAACCATAAAGAATCTTACCGGTATACTTTGACCGATCAGTCTGGCCACCTTATAGGTATCATTCTGTGATATGATGATCGAACAGCCCTTAAATGCTGCAAGTTTTACTACATCATCATCTACCTTATCCACCAGACAAAGGATCAGCATACCTGCTCCCTTTTCAATTGCCATCAGCTGGGATTCCTTCCGGTCACTTAAGATAACAAGGTCACCCGGTTTTATAAAATGCTCCATCAACTCCACATGAGCCGCTCCAATGATAACTTTTCCATTTGTGATATAGCTGTGTGGATTTCCACAAACCATCTCACCATCGATCGTTTCAATAATATGACGGCATCTGGTTCTCGCTTTATACAGAATGTCATCCTCCGAATTCAACATATAAGCTTCTGCAATATCTCCGACAGTTAATATTCCACGAATCTTTCCATTCTCCACAACCGGCAACGTCGTTGCATCATTCTTTTGCATGATCTCAAATGCTTTCTTCATTGTTGTATCACCCGGTACACCGGAAACGAGTCGGTAAGAAATATCACTCAATTGGGTGTCCACGTTTTTGATCAACTCCGGCACTTCCACATCAAAATAATTTAATACAAATTCTGTTTCTTTATTGATATTACCTGCTCTTTTGGGGAATGTATTTATTTTCTGACTGATTCTTAAGATCTGCATACGCGATTGCTGAACAAATTGAATCCGTATCCGGATTCTTATGTCCGATCACAAATACCTCATCTCTTGGAATGTTATGCATATTCCACCTCCTATTAAGAACGCAAAACAGCCTGCTGCAAAAATGCAGCAGCCTGTTTTGTCAGGTTGTATCATATTATACTTATAATTCGCTGATGTCAACCAGTGATAATCGTCTGTTTGCGGATGACTCCAAACTTGTAAGCAGCGCATTCGCTGTATCAAGGCTTGTAAGACAGGTAACACCGGTTTCAACTGCATGACGTCTGATCACGAAACCATCCTTGCTTCGTTCAATTCCCTGTGACGGAGTATCGATGATCAGATCGATCTCATGACTTAAGATCAGATCCAACAGATTTGGTGATGGTTCCTCTACTTTGTTGATCAGTTCAGCAGGTACTCCATTCTCATTCAGGATTCTACATGTGCTCTTTGTAGAGAAGATCTCATAACCAAGAGCCGCAAAACGTCTGCCGATTTCTACTGCATCCATCTTGTCTGCGTCCTTAACTGTAAGAATCATCTTCTTTGTCTTTGGAAGATTTACACCTGCACCAAGGAACGCCTTGTAAAGGGCTTCGTTGTAGTCCTTGGAGATACCAAGACATTCACCTGTTGATTTCATTTCCGGTCCTAGACTGATTTCAGCTCCACGGATCTTCTCAAATGAGAATACAGGCATCTTGATCGCAAAGTATTCTGCTTCCGGCTGAAGTCCCGGCTTATATCCCATATCCTTGATCTTCTCACCTGTGATAACACGGGTTGCAAGATCTACGATTGGAATACCGGTAACCTTGCTGATATATGGTACAGTACGGCTGGAACGAGGATTTACCTCGATTACATATACCTCATCATTGTATGCGATAAACTGTATATTGATCAGACCGATTACATGAAGGCTGTTTGCAAGCTTTCTTGTATAATCTTCAATTTACACGTTTGATCTTTGGCGAAAGTGTCTGTGCGGGATATACGGAGATACTGTCTCCAGAATGGATTCCGGCTCTCTCTACATGCTGCATGATACCTGGGATCACGATTTCTTCACCATCACATACGGCATCTACTTCTACTTCCTTACCCATGATATATTTATCAACCAGAACAGGATGCTCCTGAACATGTCTGTTGATGATATCCATGAATTCAATAATATCTTTATCAGAGATCGCGATCTGCATTCCCTGTCCGCCCAATACATAAGAAGGTCTTACCAGAACCGGATAACCGAGTTCATTGGCTGCCTCTAAGGCTTCATCTCTGGTAAATACCGTCTTTCCGGCAGGTCTTGGGATACAACACTTCTCAAGGATCTCATCAAATAATTCTCTATCCTCAGCGGCATCTACATTCTCTGCACTTGTACCAAGGATCGGAACACCCATCTCCATCAGTGCTTCCGTCAGCTTGATCGCTGTCTGTCCGCCGAACTGAACAACCGCACCATCCGGTCTTTCCAGATCTACAATTGCTTCTACATCCTCTGCTGTCAGTGGCTCGAAATACAGCTTATTTGCAATATCAAAATCTGTACTGACTGTCTCAGGATTATTATTTACGATAATGGTCTGGTATCCCTTTCTCTCAAATGCCCATGTACTGTGTACGGAGCAGTAATCGAATTCGATACCCTGTCCGATACGAATAGGACCGGAACCAAGAACCATAACCTTCTTTTTACGGAATGATCTTCCTCTACTTCACTCTCACCGTCGAAGCAGGAATAATAGTATGGTGTAGATGCTTCAAACTCTGCAGCACAGGTATCAACCATCTTGAAAGATGCACGGATACCATAGCCATACCGCAGCTCTTTGATCTCTTTTTATTGTCTTTCCTGTAAGCTGTGCGATTACCTTATCCGGGAATTCTACACGCTTGATCTCCTTCATCAGTTCCTTGGAGATATCTCCCTTGGAATCACGGATCTCCCTGTTCATAGTCAACCAGATTGTTGATCTTATCAATGAACCAAAGATCAATCTTTGTGATATCGTGAATTGCTTCCTGTGTAATGCCACGACGAAGTGCCTCAGCAATAACAAAGATACGTCTGTCATCTACATGATGCAGAAGCTTTAAGATATCACTGTCAGACATATTCTTATATCTGCTGGAATGAAGACCATCTACATGCTGTTCCAGAGAACGGATCGCTTTCATCAATGCGCCCTCGAAGTTAGTACAGATACTCATTACCTCTCCAGTTGCCTTCATCTGTGTGGTCAGTGTACGCTTCGCATTGATAAACTTATCAAACGGAAGTCTAGGAATCTTAACAACAACATAGTCCAGTGCAGGCTCAAAGCTTGCAAATGTCTTCTTGGTAATTGCATTCTTGATCTCATCCAGATTATAACCAAGTGCGATCTTTGCAGAAACCTTGGCGATCGGATAACCGGTTGCCTTGGATGCAAGTGCCGACGAACGGCTTACACGAGGATTTACTTCGATTACACAATATTCAAATGTAGTTGGATGTAATGCAAACTGTACGTTACAGCCACCACGGATATTTAATTCAGAAATAATATTTAATGCAGATGTACGAAGCATCTGATACTCTTTATCACCCAGTGTCTGGGATGGTGCTACTACGATAGAGTCACCGGTATGGACACCGACCGGATCCAGATTCTCCATATTACAAACTGTAATACAGGTACCATTTGCATCACGCATTACTTCGTATTCGATCTCTTTCCAGCCTGCGATACAACGCTCTACCAGAACCTGACCGACACGGCTGAGTCTCAGACCATTCATCAGAATCTCGACAAACTCTTCTTCATTCTCAGCGATACCACCGCCGCTTCCGCCGAGGGTGTATGCCGGACGGAGTACAACCGGATATCCGATCTTCTTAACAAATTCGAGACCGGCTTTTTACCGTTGTAACAACCTCAGATGGTGCTACAGGCTCATGGATCTTCTCCATGGTTTTCTTGAATTCCAGTCTGTCCTCTGCTTTTTTGATTGTTGAAGAAGATGTACCGATCAACATAACATCATGTTCTCTTAAGAAACCGGATTCTTCCAGTTCCATTGCGATATTTAAAGCTGCCTGACCACCCAGTGTTGGCAGAAGGCTGTCTGGTTTTTCCTTCTCGATCACTGCTTTTACAACATCGGCTGTTAATGGCTCAATGTATACCTTATCTGCGATATCCTTATCTGTCATGATCGTAGCCGGATTGGAGTTGATCAGAACAACGCAAAGGCCTTCTTCTTTTAATGAACGACAAGCCTGTGTACCGGCATAATCAAATTCTGCAGCCTGTCCGATTACGATAGGACCGGAGCCAATTACAACAACTTTTTAATATTCGGATTCTTTGGCATTACTTAGACACCTCCATCATATTCATAAATACATCAAACAAGAAGTCTGTATCAAGAGGACCGGCACATGCTTCCGGATGGAACTGTACGGTCTGTGCATTCTTACCAAGGTAATGAACACCTTCTACTGTACCATCATTTACATTGATAAAGCTGACCTCGGCAACCTTTCTGTCAAGGCTCTCTCTTCTTTTACCATATATCCATGATTCTGGGTTGAAATATAAACCTTTCCGGTCTTTAAATCTTTTTACAGGATGGTTCGCACCCCTGTGACCGTATTTCATCTTTTACGGTATCGCCGCCATTTGCAAGTGCAAGCAGCTGATGTCCAAGGCATATTGCAAAAAATAGGAATATCTGTATCGAAAAGTTTTTTCACTTCTTTGATTGTAACCTTACAATCCTTTGGATCTCCAGGTCCGTTTGTTAACATGATGCCGTCCGGTGCATCTGCGATGATCTCCTCCGCAGGTGTCTCAGCAGGATATACGGTAACCTGACAACCTCTCTTTAATAAAGATTTGATAATATTTCTCTTAACACCGAGATCGATAACAGCTACCTTGTAGCCATCTCCCCGGATAAACTTTCTTTTCTTTGCATGTAACATCAAGAACAACATGTCCCATCTTCCATGCTTTGATCCGCTTCAGACAATCTTCAAGGTCATAAGAAGAATTTGTTGTGATCATGCCCTTCATTGTACCCTGATTTCTGAGGATCTTTGTCAAGGCTCTGGTATCAACTCCCTCGATACCTGTTATATTGTTATTAATAAGGAACTGGTTAATACTCTGTTCACTTCTGAAGTTACTTGGCTTCTTCGCAATCTCTCTTACAATAAATCCTGACTGCCATGGTTTATCAGCCTCCATATCTTCCAGACATACACCATAATTACCAATCAACGGATATGTCATACAAACTGCCTGCCCGGCATAGGATGGGTCTGTCAACACCTCTAAGTAACCTGTCATAGACGTATTGAAAACAATTTCGCTTATGATCTCATCGGTTGCTCCAATACTGGTGCCTTCAAATACATGTCCATCTTCAAGTATCAAAAAAGCTTTCATAATACAATTCCTTTCTTCTTTTTTCTATTTTTGCTCAAAAAAAAAGAGTGAACAGAGAATCTGTGCACACATACAAAGATCCTCATCTGCCTCTTTTTTTCTAGTTTTGTCAATTCTAACACATTTGTTATTGTTAGACAACACTTTTTTCATCGAAATTCGTCAACTTATTTCTGAGCAGCTTCCTGCTTCATTTTTTTTTCTGTTGCTTCATACGCTCTTCTGCTGAACTCACAGCCGCAGAAGTTCTGTCTATATAAATTATATTTCTTTGAAAGCTCGATTGAGCGTTTATATCCGTTTTTCTTCTTAAAATCACTATGTAAAAACATTATACCATACTGCTCACCCAGCTCTTCTCCGATTTCATTGAGCCAGTCTGCATTTTTATGTGGACTGATTGACAAGGTTGTGGTGAAATAGTCATATCCATGTTCTTTTTGCAAACGCGGCACTTTTTATCCAGACGAAGTTTATAACAGGCATAACACCGTATCCCGCGTTCCGGCTCTTCTTCCATTCCTTTTGCCATTTCAAGAAACCGTTCGCTCTCATGCTCTTCCAGATATGGTTTCACCCCCATTCTCCTGATATACTTCATGGACAAAGCGTTTCAATTCGTTCCAGCGTTTCCCGTATTCTTCATCACTTGTGATATTCGGATTATAAAAATAAGCAGTAATATCAAAATAATTGGCCAGGACTTCCAGACAATGACTGGAACAAGGGGCACAGCAGCAATGAAGCAAAAAGCTTCTTTTTACTGCCGGAATCCGATATTTTCTTCAATTCTTCTTCCATCATAGTATAATAGTTTGCATTTTTCACTATTTATCTCTCCTTTTTTAAAAAAATAACGGAGGTTTTTTCCTTTTTTGTCTTTTTTGCACTATTAACAGTTGACTTTGTGCTATCTATACAATATACTATATTCAAACAAACATAGGCATACTATATGATGGAGGAGTTTATCATGACAGTTGAACAGGCAATCAAAAAAAAATATAAATTACAGCCGGTAAGTGTCAGTGTTGCTAAAGTGAAGGCCAAAGAACTGAATGTGGAGGAAGTTTTGTACATGAATGTACAGAAGAATAAATACGCCTACATTGTTAAAGCTGGTGCACGGGGAATCATGCTTTACTCCGACGAAAGAAGTCTTTATACCAAACTGTATAAAGGGCTTAAGATGACTCCTCTTCAGCCATAATTTCGTATTTAATTTCACACCACATAAAAGAAGCTTATCATCAGAAGTCCGGATTTCAGACCGGATCTGTTATAAGCTTTTTTATTACTCTAAATGTCGCAGCTTCTTCAGCAACAAAAACTCTCATTTCATTTATTTAAAATAATCTGTACTCCGGTAATTCCTCTCCAAACAGAAAATGCCTGATTCCATCATCCACAAATATTATGATCAATGAAAGAAACATCCACAGCACAGAATACGGCAGACATATCTGCCCCATTACATTATATGGCAGGTATGAATAATCCCATACTCCAACATGAAAGATCAGATTTACGATAACTCCGGTTACAAATTCAAACAAAGTTATGATCCCTGACGATAAAATCATCTGTAGCGGAATCGGCATTCTCGGGAACATTTGATTCAAACCTCCGCAGGCAATCATACACAGCCCCCCACAGATTATCATGGAATAATGAGAATAATCTCTGGTAAATATCTCAAGAAAATAATATACCATCCCTCCGGTCAAAAACAAAGACAGATATTTAAAAAAAGTAATCTTCATCGCAAGCACCTCTTTTTATAGTATCTGTCTTTCTGCTTATAAATATGTGTCTGTTCCTGACTTTCTCTATTCCCGGATTTTTCCCTTAAAAAATTGTTTTACATGTTCAATCGTCCTTGCATCAAGCTCTAACAGGACTTCCTCTGTGCGGTTATTCTTATTCAGGATAAAAGAATAAACAGGATTCTCTGTGTTCTTATCCTTTGAAGTGAAATTAATCGTTTTAATACCGGAATTTGCCTGATGCTCATTATCCCTATAGATTGAATCTACAGTCGTGATCTGCTTTACTTCTCCACCTTCAAAATGATACACCTGTTTTCTGCTGCTCTTTGCGGTGATCCTTGCAACCTCAACATCATCATTTACAAACAAATATTCAAACTCACACTCTTTTCGATTGATCGCAAGTGAAAATATAATTACACCAACAACCGCAAGCGGAAGTCCAAAGATTGCGCCTCCCGGTACAAAGAACATAAAAAATGCTCCCACCACAGTGATAAATGCTCCAAGTACAATCAATACCATAATTCCGGCAGAAGTCTTTGTTTTCACTATATGTTCTACATATCCATCTGTTGTCATTTTATTTCTCCTTTTTGTATATACATTCTATAATTATTATACATGGTATCCATACTTTTTTAAACCACTTCATTTATGAAAATATGATCTGATTTTCTATATAATTCTGTGCACTCCTTATACGGCTCATAAAACATGATCCCATGGCCTTTCTTTATCATCTTATGATCTGTATATGTTCCAAACAATTCAACCTCAGAAAATACAGGAATATCACTCTCGCAAATTCCATATAACAACGGATCGATTGATCCGGTAACTGTATACAATACTGAACGATCTCTGCGCGATCCCCATCATACATAATTCCATATACCGCTGCTATCTCATTTTCATCCTTTATAATATATACATCACCGAATAGAGACTGACATTCCATTCCAAGATCCTCCAGGTAGGCTCTGGTTCGTGGTACAAAGAGATCATAACGTTGTGTCAGTTTTACAGAAAAGCTTTGCAACTGTTCATCTGTTATATCTTCCAACCCACAAAGCTCATAATCATTCTTCTCAGGTTTCAGATCTGTTATATTATAAAAAAGCCGCTTTCTACCACCGGAACAAATCCCAGTCCTTTATAATAGATCTCTTTCTCCGGCATCAGATAAATATAATCGTAATTATTCTCTGCCGCATATGACAGCACATACTTCATTAACATCGACATAATTCCCTGTTTGCGAAATTCCGGGACTGTCGCAACTCCAACAACATAACCGCCCTTTTTATATGCTGTCACTCCTGCTGTCGTCTCAGCAAGAGTATATGAATTTAAATGCACCACGGAAATGATCTTAGAGCCATTCTTTGCCACAAAGATCTGATTCCTTATTGCTACACTTGAAAAATAATAATCCATATATGCATCCTGATCGTCAAATGACTGTTTCCAGAGTTTTCGTATCTCGTTCAAATCTTCCGCTCCGGCAATCTCTATCCTGATCGAATCAAACGATTTACGATCCATATGATCGTATCTTTCTTCATTCATACCCGAACTACCTACTACCTGACCGGACAGCCCTGACAACCGGCACAGCCTCCTTGATTCATTCCCATAACATCATAATCATAGTTTCCAACAGTCTCTAACAGACAGACAGCCTGTGAACTGATTCCAAGGCCTGCTCCGGTAAATCCCAGCTTTTTCCTCTGTCGTAGCCTTCACATTCACCCTGTTCACCGGAAGCTCCAGACATTCTGCAATATTCTTTCTTCATATCTTCTATATATGGGGCAAGCTTCGGCTTCTGTGCTATCACTGTCGCATCTATATTCTCTATAAAGAAAAAATTCTCGTCCAGAAGCTTCTTCACTTCCTTTAACAGCACCATGCTGTCTGCACCCTTATAACGGTCATCTGTATCCGGAAAATGCTTGCCGATATCTCCCAGTGCCGCTGCTCCAAGAAGCGCATCCATGATCGCATGTAGCAGAACATCTGCATCTGAATGCCCAAGCAATCCTTTCTCATATGGAATCTCCACTCCGCCAAGGATCAACTTTCTGTCTTCTACCAATTTATGAACATCATAGCCCATTCCAACTCGCATATTTGATTTCTCCTTATTTCTTATTTACCCATCTCACCCGATGATAAAATGTTTATCCATTCTATAATAATTTATCCATTCATAATCATAATTTATCCATTCATAATCAACGAACTTTTCTGCAAAGAAAAAAATCGTCATGACATTCATGACGATTAAAGGTTAGTAGCGAGAGGGGGATTCGAACCCTCGACACTGCGGGTATGAACCGCATGCTCTAGCCAACTGAGCTATCTCGCCATATTAAAATTTTGTAAATGGGACCTACAGGGCTCGAACCTGTGACCCTCTGCTTGTAAGGCAGATGCTCTCCCAGCTGAGCTAAGATCCCATTTCGTTTGTGTTCTCTGTCGAACACCTTTGCTAGTATAAAGGGATATACCGATAATTGTCAAGAACTTTTTTCAACTTTTTTTAAAACTTTTTTATCTGTTAAAAATTCTACTTCCGACTACATTCGATGATTGTCGATCAGACTGATAATCAGGTTCACAATAAACAAAATTGCAGCAACCGGAATGATCACATATACAAGAATCTTAACTCCAATCACAACAAGCAATACAATCAGTGCAAGTAATAAAATAAGTCCGATTCCGATCACAACCTTCCCAAGCGTTGTAGAAAAATCAAGTTTTCCAAAGCAGACACTGGTATTTCCATTTTCATCCATTTTGACATGCCAGCCCTTTGGTGCGTCTTCTCCATCTCGGCTCACACTTCCGCGTCCGCCGCCTGTTGTCTCTGTATAAGTATAACTCTGTTCTGTCCGGTCAGCTCCTGCGGTATCAACAATCGTCTTTGCGATCAGTCGCCCGGAGCCAAGTTCCGCAACAATCTCCTCCTCAGTCTTTCCTTCTGCCAGTTTTCTCCGGAAATAAGACTCATAATATTCTATTGTTTCACGATATTTCTCATATGATACATTGCCATCCAGCCCTTCTCTGAGCTGATCCATAAATTCTTTCTTGCTCATATCTATCACACTTCACCCTCGCCTGTTCATCAGACATTGAGTTTTCCTTTCTCCCGTACTGTCGCGGGCATTTTGTTTTACAATAATAAAATCATGTATTTACATATACAATGATCACATAATATTCTCCCATATCTTCAACCAGATACTTAAGTTTTTTTATAGCCGAACTGTCATAGAGAAATGACAGATCCGGTCTGTCCGTATCCATATAATAAACAATTGCTTCGAGCACATCCGAGCGTCCGATCTGCTTCGTGATCCCTTTCTTATATGCTTCAAAATCATCAAATACTGCAAATGTCTTCACATAATAATTCATATCTGTATCTGTGCAGGTACGGTAAAACTCCCGTTCCCATGTATGATTTTCGGCAAGTGTATCATCTGTCAGATTAAAATATGTGTGTTTTACATATTCACCCATATCCGGAACCGCATCATCCCAGGTCAGATCAATATTATACCATTCCCCGTCAAGTTCTATCTGATTCCATGCATGCAGATCTCCATCCGCAGTCCCTACCACAATATCACAAGGAATATCCAAACAGGTCATCAGCATAAAAAATGCCTCTGCATAGCCATCGCAGACCGCCTTATGGGATACAAGAACACCATAAGCATCATATGCATCCTGCTGTTCCTCTGGAAAGCCATATACACAGTTCTTTATCAGATAATCATGTGCTGCTTTCTCCTTATCAAAATCGCTCATCGGTTCTTTAATGCAGGTCTTGTAAAATTCTATATATGAATCATACATGGCAAGTGCTTTCTTTTTTTATCCGATGGTATCTCTTCCTCAAAAAGCACCTTCCGGATCACATAATAATTCTCACTCCGATCAAAAGAAAGTTGAATTGCAAGATAATCGCCGGAGGACACCAGTACTCGATAGGTATCTACACTTCCAAATGCCGAATCCACATATTTATTGATATCACTTATATCCTTTATCTTTACATTTTTTTACATAAAAGATATCAGAATCATTTCCATCTTCCATCGAATGCATCACATTTGTTCGTAATGCTACCATTCCGTCCACAACATCCTGACGATGAAATATATTAAAAAATGCCCATCTTCCTGTATAGAAAAGAACGATCAGCACAAGGATGCCGTAATGATTCCTTTCAAAATAAAATGTCGTTTCTTCATCCAATCCATCCATTCTGACAATTTAGGTTATTTTATCATCTGTCCGCAACTGCTGTAAACCTGTAAATATCTTTTTCATAAAAATTTGATATTTACCGTGCAAAATTCTTCTGCTAATCCCTGTTTTTGTTGATTAAGCTCTCATCCTGTTGTAAAATGAAACAGTTAAAATAATTTTAGAGAAAAGAGGAACTACATTATGGCACAGCTCTGGGGTGGTCGTTTCACAAAAAAAAGAAACAGACCAGTTAGTATATAACTTTAATGCTTCGATCTCTTTTGATCAGAAGTTCTATAAACAGGATATTCGCGGAAGCATCGCGCATGTTACCATGCTTGCAGCATCCGGAATCCTTACGGAAGCAGAACGAGATCAGATCATCGACGGCTTAAACAGCATCCTTACCGATGTGGAAAACGGTACACTTGAAATCACATCCAAATATGAAGATATTCACAGCTTTGTAGAAGCAAATCTGATCGACCGTATCGGTGATACCGGTAAGAAATTACATACCGGAAGAAGCCGTAATGATCAGGTAGCTCTTGACATGAAGCTCTATGTAAGAGATGAGATCGTCGAAATTAAAGCTCTTGTGCTGGAATTAATGAACACCTTACATTCCCTGATGAAGGAACATATCCACACATATATGCCAGGATTTACACATTTACAGAAGGCGCAGCCGATCACTCTCGCCCATCACTTTGGTGCATACATGGAGATGTTCAAGCGTGATTACGGCCGTCTGTGTGATATCTATGCAAGAATGAATTACTGTCCACTGGGTTCCGGCGCTTTAGCCGGCACAACTTACCCTCTGGATCGTGAGTTAACTGCTTCCCTGCTTGATTTTGCAGGTCCTACTCTTAACAGTATGGATTCTGTTGCAGACCGTGATTACTGCATCGAATTATTATCCGCTCTTTCAACGATCATGATGCATCTGAGCCGTTTCTCAGAGGAGATCATTATCTGGAATTCAAATGAATATCAGTTTGTTGAACTGGATGACGCATACAGCACAGGAAGTTCGATCATGCCACAGAAAAAAACCCTGATATCGCAGAGCTGGTTCGTGGTAAGACTGGACGTGTCTATGGCGCACTGACTTCTCTCCTTACCACAATGAAGGGAATTCCGCTTGCTTATAATAAGGATATGCAGGAGGATAAGGAATTTACCTTTGATGCGATCGATACCGTAAAGGGATGTATCGCATTATTTAACGGTATGATAAAAACTATGACTGTAAATAAAGACCGTATGGAAGCATCTGCAAAGAACGGATTCACAAATGCTACAGATGCTGCCGATTATCTGGTAAACCACGGCGTTCCATTCCGTGATGCTCACGGCATCGTAGGTGAACTGGTTCTCACCTGTATCGAACGGAACATCTCGCTGGATGAGCTTCCACTAGATGACTACAAGGCAATCTGTCCGGTATTTGAAGACGACATCTATCTGGCGATCAGCATGGAAGAATGTGTCAATAAACGTAATACGATCGGTGCTCCGGGACCGGAAGCTATGAATAAGATCATCGAGATTAACGAAGCTTATCTGAAGGATCTGAATAATTAAGGAGATGAATCAGAAATGAATCGAACAACAAAAGCAAAATATGATCTGGCAGAACGAATGTTAAATGTTCACATCGAACCGGCCGAGGTTGCCATAATGAGCGATCTTCCACTCGAGGAAGTAGAAAAGCTGAAAGCAAATCTCATGAAAAACAGCGACACCGGTGGCACAAACCGTTCAGGACTATATGGCAGAGCTTGCCACCGAAGCCAAATCACAGCTAGAAGCTCATAACAAGAATAAATAGAGCAAAAAAGCACCATAAATGTAAAAACTATAAAAAATATGGGAAATCACAATAACACAGATTTACCTATAAACAAATAAAGAGGTATCTATATTTTGTTCTACAGACCTTTTTCATGTCGGTTCTTAATGAACCGCGAAGCGGTGAGTTTAGCACCGCTACATAATAACTGAGACCTTACCAAGGCCATTAGCCGAGGTTAGTTCAAAGTTATACAGCGTAAAAATAGAATGAAAATGCTCTGTAGAACAAAATATAGATACCTCTTTATCATCCATATATTATCTGAGGTAGCCCTTTAGAGATTTGATCGCACTCTTTTCGATACGGCTGACCTGTGCCTGTGAAATGGCGATTTCCGATGCAACCTCGGTCTGTGTCTTTCCTTCAAAAGAAACGAAGCCTTAATATATTATATTCTCTCTCATTTAATTTCTTCATTGCTTCTTTCAATGAAATATTTTCTACCCAGTTTTCTTCTTTATTCTTCTTATCACTTAACTGGTCTACGATATATAACGTATCTCCACCTTCCTGATAAACAGGCTCATACAACGAAACCGGCGTCGATATGGCATCCAGTGCTGTCGTGATATCTTCCGGTGCTACATCGATCTCCTTTGCAATTTCATCCACGGTCGGTTCCCGATCCAGCTTCTTTAACAAAGCATCCTTTGTGTAGATTGCCTTATATGCAATATCTCTTAACGACCTGGATACCCTGATACTGTTATTATCCCGCAGATACCTCCGGCATTCTCCGAGTATCATCGGAACTGCATACGTCGAAAACTTCACATCCATACTCCGGTCAAAATTATCAATTGCTTTTATCAATCCTATGCATCCAACCTGAAACAGATCGTCAGGGTTCTCATTTGAATTCGAAAATCTCTGGATCACACTCAGAACCAGTCGCAGATTGCCCTTGATAAAGGTCTCTCTGGCAGCCATATCTCCCTGCTCGATCCTGTCAAACAATTCATTCTTTTCCTTGTCTGTCAGCAACGGAAGTCTGGCTGTATTCACACCACATATCACTACCCTGTTCAGTGCCATATCATGTTCCTCCTGCTTATGTCTGCCTGTCTGTCAAACGGATTTTTTTCTTAGGCCTCATAAGAAAAGGATTTACATTTTCAGGGTAGATTATTCATTTATTTAATTCTTTCTGAACTCTAACAGTTCCAGTCCTTCATTATGCTCAAGCACCTGATTGATAACCCATTCATTTGCAAATAATAACAATGGATTACCTTTCATATCCTTCACCTTCTTAACATCGCTGACACGTTTCAGCTTTGTAAGATCTGTAGATGGATCTTTTACCCAACGGATATAGTTATAAGGGATCGGCTCTAAACGGATCTCACATCCATATTCATTCTCCAATCTGTATTTTTAATACATCAAACTGAAGGAAACACCTACAACACCTACGATAATCTCAGACAATCCTGCTGTAAACTCCTGAAAGATCTGAATTGCACCCTCCTGCGCGATCTGGAGTAACACCCTGTACAAACTGCTTACGCTTCATCGTATTCATCTGAACAACACGACAGAAATGCTCCGGCGCAAATGTCGGGATTCCTTCGTACTGAAATTTCTTACCCGGAAATGTAAGAGTATCACCGATTGAAAATAATCCCGGATCAAATACACCGATTACATCACCCGCATATGCTTCTTCTACGATCTTACGATCCTGCGCCATAAGCTGCTGCGGCTGGGATAATTTTAATTTACGCTTGCTGGCTGCATGGTAAACCTCCATACCGGCTTCAAATTTACCTGAACAGATACGCATAAATGCGATTCTGTCACGATGCGCTTTATTCATATTTGCCTGTATCTTAAATACGAAAGCTGAAAATGGTTCTGTAACCGGATCGATCACACCCTGATCCGACATTCTTCCAAGAGGAGGAGTCGTCATTTTCAGGAAATAATTCAGGAACATATCGATACCGAATGTATTCAGTGCAGAACCAAAAGAATACGGGTGAAAGCTCTCCCTTCTGAACCTTCTCGAGATCGACTTCATCGGTTGCACCGTCAACCAATTCAATTTCTTCCTTAAACTGGTCATACAGGTACGGTCCCGATCAGATCCTTAAGCTCCTGATCCTCGATATGATATTGCGTCTCCGCAGCCTTCTTCGCACCACCGGTTGAGATTGCTTCAAAGGTATCGACCATCTTGGTCTCTCTGTCATAGACACCCTTAAATTCCTTACCGGAACCGATTGGCCAGTTCATCGGACAGGTACGTATTCCAAGGACATTTTCAATCTCATCTAACAATTCAAATGTATCTCTTGCATCACGATCCATCTTATTAATAAATGTAAAAATCGGGATATGACGCATTACACAGACCTTAAAAAGCTTGATCGTCTGTGCCTCTACACCCTTTGATGCATCAATAACCATAACAGCAGAATCCGCAGCCATCAGGGTTCGATATGTGTCTTCTGAGAAATCCTGATGTCCCGGTGTATCAAGAATATTGATACAGTAGCCTTCATAATTAAACTGAAGAACGGATGAGGTAACTGATATACCTCTCTCCTTCTCAATATCCATCCAATCGGATACCGCATATTTGGAATTTGCTTTTCCTTTTACCGATCCTGCCGTATTGATCGCACCACCAAACAGGAGAAACTTCTCTGTTAAAGTCGTCTTACCGGCATCCGGGTGGGAAATAATCGCGAATGTTCTTCTTTTCTTAATCTCGTTTTCGATATTCTTGTCTGCCATTTCTAATTTCCTCTTTTACTCATAATTGAATCTTTATTTTTTTTTAGCCCACATCATCAACGATTGAATGTTGACCGACATTTTTTCCAATTCAGACAGAACCGAATCAAACTGCTCCAGTTCTCCTTCATCTACAATTCCATCGGAAGTGATATTGATCAGTTGCTCCGTGATATTCTCCATCTTCTGAGAAGATCCAAGGAACTGAAGGATCAGTCGATCCAGGCTATCTGCATTGATCGGTTTCACTGTCTCACGACCGATTGCACACTCCCCTGAGCAATACATATTACAAAGCTCCGGTATCTCATATACATCCGCCATCGCCAGAACTTCTTCCGGATAAGGAACTGACATGCCAAGCTCGATCCGTGATAACCGCGTCCGGTCAATATTTAAAATCTCAGCCGTCTTTTTCCCGGCTAGTAAGATTTGATTATTCTTTGATGCATTATATCTCGCGATATAATACGGATTATTCAGTGCTTTCGTAGCTTTTTTACTCATATCATGTTCCTCCAAAACTTCACTTATGTATCAGTACATAAATTTTCATCATCATATTACCACACAATCTACATTCTGAGAAGAAAAAAGAACCGACTTATCAGAAAATACAGTTTCTTCTAACAAACCTTCCTTATCTGCACAGGCACAGAGATTATATTTCCGACCTGTTTTATCTGTTATTCTGAATTCCCGGAAATAGATATTTTTCCTTTTTTTCATCTCTGAACGATCCATAATTTTTTTTCTGAGTCGGTTCTGAAAAAAATCAAGTCCTTTTCCTGTCATCTTACCAAATGATTCCATCCGGGTCCAGACCCGTGCAAAAATATATAACGCAGCCGCATCCGGATCCAACTTCTTATATTGTTCTCTGTCCGCTTCTGAAAATAACCGGTTCACGATCTTCTCCCGTCCACCCTGTATCAGCTCGATATCAATGCCACAGGACAGATCGTGCTTCGTTTCTTTATGAAAGATCAGAACTGCAACGCATCCGCTGTGACTGATATTAAATGCTATCTCAGGATGATCTGCCAGATAAACCTTGCCATGCTCCATGATCTGGTAGCGACAGTCTTTCTCAGACAAATGACAATCTTTTTAACGCCCGGTCAAGCAAAATTCCCGCAGCAACCGACAATTTCTTATCCTTCTCATATCGAAGCCTATTCACTTTTTCCAAACGATACTCAGACAGCTCTTCCAGATACTTTTCATCTGCTCCTCTGTCATATCCGACACATCCGCATACCAAATCAGCATGGAAATTTTCCTTTCTATCTATTCATGTAAACCTTTTTCTAGTATAACCATATTCCGATAAAAATCAAAAATTTAAAAAAACCCCACATACGAAAGTTTGAAAAACACTAACGGTTTCATACACCTCCACATGTAGGATTCTTTCATACTATTTATTATAACGTGCAAAGATTCGGGAAATCTCTCATATCCCTATTCACTTCGTCAATATGCAGTCCCTTGTAAGAACTATCTACTGCATTATAGGCTTTCTGCATCTCTGCTGTACATGCCATCATAGATGCAGGCACGCCGACATACATATCATTGATCGAAATCTCGATCTCACCAGGATTCAATGTAATGGAATCCTCCTTCTCATTATATGGTTTATCCATCAGGATTCCTTTTACTGCCCTACTGAAATACGGCATTACATTTGGCACTGATATATATTTCTTATTCAACAAAAGTTCTTTGTAGCCATCCTTGAGCACACATAACTGCTTTTCTTCCTGAATATCATTTACAAATGCAGCAGCTACCTTCTGCATAACTTCATCCCGTCGGTCATTTGTCAATGAACCAAAACATAACATTGATATCATTCTCTGCAAGTTTCTTATCAGAAAATGCAACGGATAACATCTTCTCCGGCCCATATGCTCCGATACCGCTAAATAAACGACGATAAATCTTCTCCATCGCATCCTTGACAGGAACAACTCTTCCATTATCAATATTCGATTCATTATCTAACATCAACCGGATCAGTCCATCCTTCACCTCATTGATACGACTGTCATTTACATAATCAGTTGGAAGGAATTCATGTCTGGCTGCGTTCTTTAATATATTCTTGGTTGTTACCTTACCTTCATTTGCAAGATTCTCGATTGAATTCTTCAAATCTTCTCCAAATTGGGAATAAATCTCATCCAAACGCTCTGCTCTCTGCTGCAGCCAACGAAGTGTATCACCAAACAGATCCTGTGCATCGATCTCATCCATGATCCGGTTTCGTTCTGCTGCAAGTGTCTCTTTGATACAGGCATCATAATATCCATTCTCTGTCTCACGCTTTGCTGACGGAAAAGTGAAGAAACGCTTTGCAACAATCTCACAGATAGATTCTATAATTCTGGAGTATTCACCGGATGGTGTATATTTACTGTGAAGCTCCTGCAGCTTCTTAACCTCTGCCATCATACCTCTGGTAGAATCTGCTACACCGGCTGTTGGTGCTCCGATAATATCAATCGCTGCATACGGACCGCATACCTTGATATATCTGGCAATTACAGCATCTAAGGAATTCCACAATTTATTCTTAATGGACTTGATCATGACCGGAAGCTCTTTATCCATATTATCAAGCTTCTCACCCATATGTTCTCTGAGTCCATCTGTATGCTTCTTGATCATCTTATAGGTTGGCTTCGTAAACTGTCCAAACTGGATTAATCCGTTCATACTGAGGTTGATCTCATCTCCCGGTTCTGCATGAAGAAAATCATCCAGCTCTTTTTAACGCATCCTTGATATCCACTTCAATCTGCGGATTGTCAAATGGCGAAACAAACAAACGCTTTACTATATGCTTTGTTAAACAGATCACTCTCACAGATATTCTCAATCTCACGGATCGGTATCTTGTAATCTGCTTCACTGACAACCTTATAATAACAATTTGCTGTCGCAATCTCAGAATCCGAATGTTCCATCTTCCAGTTTGTCACAGAATATTTCTCATTGTCAAAGAATACATCCCGAAGCAGCTTTCTGTCATCGTTTACATCATTGTTACCGATATATTTGTTACATGCAAGTTTATATAGGAAGCTTGCTGTGTCCATCAGAACTGTACCCTCCGGCAGGTATCCCTGGCTGTCCTTCTTACCGGATACCAGCATACAGGCATCGAACAGATTCTCCCGGATCACCAGCTTGTGGGTGGTGCTTTCAAATATATATGCATCATCCTTTTCTGAAAGCTTCATATAGTAATCGACTTCTTTTAACGCAGCACAGCCATTTGCCATCATCCGGAACATTAACTCCGGATCTTCCGTTACGCTCTTGTTGCCAAATATAACATCCGGCATCAACAGGCAGCCTCCGATTCGAAGATTCGCCCACTTCTTTGCTTTTCCATACGCCCGGATATTATATGTAAGATCGGATAAGATACCGCTTCCGGTTCCGCCGGAAAGACTGGATACAATGATCACATCCATCCAATTACCATTCGCCTTATCATGAATCTCTTCCAGTCTGTCAAATAACAGCATACGGATATCTTCATAAGCATTTGAAAACATGAGTCGTCCGATCTGACGATTGCCATGCGCACCGTCTTTTGTCACTGTAACATCCGGAAAGTCTGCATCCATCCAGTTTGCAAGATTCGGATGTACCGGATTTTTCTTGATTCCATCTGCAAGTATATTTTCAATATTCGGTCTGTAGATACTTAATACTTCAAGTGCATTAAAACCAACATGCTCTTTGCTGTCCTCAATTGTCTGTTCCATCTCAGGAATGTCTGAATCAATCATCAGAAAATGAATATTATCCTCCGGTATGATATCATCAACCATCATCCCCTTTAAGTTACAAACGGTTCTGCTTCCGACACCGCCAAGACCGATCACCAGCAGATTCCCATTAAACCGATCATCGTGACTGATTCTTCCAAATACGCGGATATCCCTCAGCTTGCTAAATTCTTCTTTTTGCGTATCAATAAGTATCATATACAATCTCCTTAATTATAACCATTCCCCCGGCACAGAAGCGGCTTCCGTCAATTCTGTGCAGTCTCGTTACAAATATACTAACATACATATTTATGCTAACACTATTTTATGTGATTTTCAACAAAAAACTACATATTTTTTAGAGGTTTTGCATTCTTTTTTCTATGCAATCTTAATATTCTACGCATAGCTCTTATTCTTTATGCATAAATTTTTGGACAAAAAAAGTCCATCAGACTTGCTCATTCAAAAAACAAGTCTGATGGACTTTTTCTGTCTATAAATTTCTCTAATAAAATATTATACAAAATACTTAATACCATCTTCTCATAGTAATTTTCATTACTATAAGTAAAATGTAGGCAAATTATATATTATTCATTGGTTAAATATACGACAACACCCTTGTTTGCCGGGAGGTCTACGATCAGCTTCCCATCGCGGATCTCAAGGCTTTCTCCGCCTGTACAGTCACCGCCTGCGGCTACAGAGTTTCTCTCCTGCTTATGCATAGTCTGTTCGAATTCGCCGATCACACGATGCATGTTGTTCATGGTATCATTCAGATTTCCAAACAGATTCCATACTGCCTGTCCGAAGTCTGCGCCTGTTTCCAGTGCTTCTAATGCCTTACGGATATCTTCTGCCTTATAGCGGATCTCACCGGAGGCTCCGACCAACTGACCGGCTTTATCAAGCAGCTCATTTCGTGCATTTCCCCATGCCTTTGCTGTTACATCATCTGTACAGGTATCCTCCTGTACTTCTGTTATCTGATCGATCGTCAGGAGGTTGACTGCTTTATTTGCACCAATCGGCAGATTGATCTCCATGTGTGCACCGTTATCTGCATTATTCAATGCTGTTACAACTGCACGTCCATCCAGACATCTTGCAAATGCAAACTGTCCGGTCGTCGATACAATTCCCGGTAGTCTCCATAGGTCAATTCCGGAAATCTCTGTTTCAGATGCCCAAGTGTTGTATACAATGCAGGGAGCTCATCTTTTTCATTAAAATCAGCCAGATTCAGATCCGGACGCAGATTCCAGTCTGAACCATTCTCCTTATTGCCCGGTATACCAAATTCAGAACCGTAATAGATTGACGGAATTCCCGGTACGGTATATACGAGGATCGCTACATTGTACATATGCGCCTTGTTATTTAATTTACTGTAGATTCTTGCTACATCGTGGTTATCACAGAAGGTATATAACTTCTTATCACCTACAATGCCATTTAAACGCTTGATCGTGTGTGCAATCTCAAAATAGTTATGGTCGTTATGTCCGGAATACAAGCCCTTATGCAGTTCATAATTTGTTACGGAATGGAGCATATCGTTATTTACCCATCTCGAATAATCTCCATGAATAACCTCGCCCATCAGCCAGAAATCCGGCTTTTTAATCCATTGCAGAAGGAACGTAATTCTTTCATAAAGCCAAAATCAAAGTACGTCCGCAGCATCCAGACGGATTCCATCAATATCAAATTCATCGACCCAGAACTTTACGGTTTCAAGATGATAATTCTTCACTTCCGGATTCCAGAGGTTTAATTTCGCAAGCAGATTATATCCGCCCCAGTTATCATAGGAAAATCCATCGTTATATTCGTTGTTACCCCAGAAATTCACATTGCAGTACCAATCCTTGTATCTGGAATTCTCCCGGTTCTGCTTTATATCCTGAAATGCAAAGAAATCTCTGCCTGTATGATTAAATACACCATCTACGATGACCTTTACATCATTTGCATGACAGTTCTTTACGAACTGCTTGAAGTCATCATTTGTTCCAAGTCGTCTGTCTACCAGCCGATAATCGGTTGTATCATATCCATGAGAACCGGATTCAAATAACGGTCCTATATAAATCGCATTGCATCCGATCCGCTTCGCATGCTCCGCCCATTCATTTAACTTGTCAAAATGTGCTCCTGTCTCTCCATTGTTATCATGTGGACATCCACACAATCCAAGTGGGTAAATATGATAAAAAATACTGCGCTGTCATACCATGCCATAGTCTTTATCTCCTTTTATCATTTTTTTTGTATACATATTGCAAAAAGCCATACATATCACTCATGTAAAATTATACCACAAACCTGTCGTATACGCGAAACTTTTATGCAAATTCCGATTTCCTATATATTCCATATAAATTTATCTTCCTGCATTTCATTTTTTTCCCGACACATAATCATAAAAACTCTGTACACAGGGAGGCTTATAAGCAGTCGCGTCACAGACCATATAATACATCCGGTCTGCCCGGGGCTTTCTTAGCTTCAGGATTTTTACCGTAAGCCGTTCTAAGAGCTTCATATAAGGAACAACAGCAATTCCAAAGTTATGCGCTACAAGGCCGGCAATTACTTCATCTTCTTCTGTCTCATAAGCAATCTGCGGTGTCTCACCTATCAAGCTATATAATTCGTTTATCACATCCCGCATACCGGAACCTTCCGCAAAATAAATCTGCGGATATTTTAATGTATCCGCAAGATCTACATTTTTCTCTTCTGCGAGCGGGTGCCCCTCCGGGGTGATTACGACAAGATCCTGTCTGCCAACCGGAAGAACAGACAGACCGCTTTCATCCACCGGTCTGGAACAGAATATAATATCGTACTGTTTCTCTTTCAGTCCATTTACTAACTCATGTGTTGTTCCTGTATGAAATGAAAACTGAACCATTTCATCCTGTAACCTTTTCCTATAATCATCAGCCAATCCCGGAACAAAGTCCATACCAAGCGGTCGGACAAACCCTAATCTTATGACACCTTCTCCATGTGCTGCCTTCTGCATCAGACGAATGCCCTGATCGAGCGTCCGGATCGTATTCTCCGCATAGACCAGAAATTCTTCTCCATACCTCGTAAGTACAGTGTTACGTCCTGTCTTTTTCAAATAATAATACCCCAAGTTCTTCTTCTAACTGGTGAATCGCATGGCTTAAACTCGGCTGTGTGATGTTCAGATTCTTTGCTGCTGCCTTCGTGTACTGCTGTTCCTTTGCCAGTTCCACGAAATATCGTATATAAAATAAATTCATCCGTTTACCTCTTTCTATCTGACTTTTGATGTTCGATTCATTTTCTGTTTTCATCCAAAAAATTTATATTTGAATCCATTATTTATATTATACTCATAGATTTTATATAGACAATATCTATAGAATTATAAAAACTATTCATTTGTTATCATTTGCATGGAGTGTTACAATACGAAACCGTGAAAGGCATATAAAAATGAAGCAAATCCGCTTACATATAATACCGAAATAATCCATTATACATATCGATATGATAAAAACAAATGAAAGGATGCAGCTTTAAAATGAATATATATATACAAAACCATATCATCCAAGAAACAGATGCTCATATGACTCGGCATATCGTGTATGGTGAAATAGCTTTGATCGTTGCCGTATGCATAAACAGCTTCGCAGTCGTTCTGATGTTATATTCCGGTGCAGGGATTTCTGCGATTTCCAGTGTTCCTTACGCCTTTTCCGAGGTGCTCCCAAAGCTCAGCTTAGGTACTTGGACCTACATCTTTCAGGGACTTCTGGTTCTCACCCTGATGATTTTACGGAAGAAATTTGTCCCTCAATATCTGTGCAGTTTTATCGTTGGTTTTTTCTTCGGGAAACTGCTTGATGTCCATGAAATGTGGATCAACATTCTTCCAACCGCTATCGGATACCGGATTCTTTTATTTTATAATTAGTTATGTGCTGATCTGTATCGGTATCGCACTTTCCAACCGTTGCGGTCTGCCAATCGTTCCTACCGACCTTTTTCCACGCGAGCTGTCGCAGATCATAAAGAAGAAATATTCAATCGTTAAGATTTCTTTTGACGTCATCTGTCTGCTTACAACTGCCTGTATGACAGGCTTCTTTCTCGGTCATATCAAAGGTCTTGGGATCGGAACTATATTGGCAGCTTTACAATGGGAAAAGGTATTGCTATCGCCGGACAGATCATTGATAAATATATGATCTTTGTCACCTATCTGTCCAGAAAGAACTAGATTTTTATATAAATATTTTGAACAAAAATAAAATTCCATGAATGGGATAACAGGGAGCCGGAAAGCTCCTGTGTTACCCCGCCATGGAATTTTTTTAACTTAAATTTGCAGTTTTATTTTTTACTGTGACCTTCACCCGTTTATTTACTCCATTTAATGCAGTAACATAGATATAACAGGTTCCTTTTTTCTTTTTGCACGGATCGTACCCTTTGCCGTTACAACAGCAACCGCTTTATTGGTACTGCTGTAGCGAAGCTTAGCACCATGCCCTTTGGATAACAGTTTCTTCTTGTTATCCTGTAAAATAAGCTTAGTTGTTATCTTTGCTGTTTTACCTTTCTTTTTAAGGTATACTCTGTCTTCTTGCACTGAATCTTCTTTACATTTGTATATGTCTTGTTCTTCGGCCCTGCGATATGGAGGGTCAATCCTGTAGCAATATATACTGCTTCTTCCCATTCACAATACGATATGCCTTGACACGGGCTCTGTATGACTGCTTCCGGTTCAGACTCTTGCCTTTATACTTACTCAGTATGGTTGCGTTCTTCTTTGCACCTGAAATCGTCTTAACAACAGTCAGCTTCTTTCTGTTACATGGAGCTGCATAGACATCATATCCCTGTGCCCCCTTAACAGCTTTCCAGGTCAGTTGATTCCCTTCTGTGTCCATACAACCTTCTGTTTGCTGGAAAGTGTCTGTGAATTCTTCTCAATCTGCTTCTTAGTCAGTTCCTCTACAACCGGTTTTTCCGGTTCTAACGGAGGCTCCGGCGTCTTAACAACCGTTACAGTGATCTTAATCGGTACATTCTGCAACAGCTTCTCATCAACGGTACATACCAGTTTGCTCAGATCTGTATTGTTCGTACGGACATCTGCTGTGATATCTGTACCATTCATACTCCATGCATTGATCTCGTAGCCAGCAATCACCGATGCTGTCATTGTAACCGTGCTGTCCCGATATACTTCAAGACTGCCGGATCCGGCGGATACATCCTGCATAAGATCATTCTGTTTTTTGCGATCCACATGAACAGCTATTGTTCCTGCCTTTGCTCCATCTGCTGATACCAGCTCATACTGAAGTTCTACCTTTGGAATCTCCTTATAAGTAACTGCAACCTCTACATTTTTCTCAAAGCCTGTATCTGGTGCCTGAATCTTGATCTGCTTATTGTCTGTATTTTCTATATCAGAAACCGTCATATCACTGTAAGCTGCACTATCCATCATTACTGTGATCTGATCCACTTCATATCCGGTCTTCGGTGCTGCTATCATAACGATATCCTCTGTGTGGTATCTGTCAATATAACCACCGGATACAACATCACACTCCAGTGTTCCGTTATTATCACTGTTATATGTGACAGTTGGACGATCAAGCAGAACGAGTACAACACGCATGGATTTGTTTTACACTGTTAAATGAACTTTCCTTCGCATCCTTTCCGGTTGCGATCGTCTGTTCTTCTGAACCGATAAACAGCTTCCACGCAGAGATCTGATACTGCTCCGGTACATCTGCTTTCATAACAACCGGCAGATTCTTTACGATCTTTGTATCATTGCTGATCTGCACTGAATCGCTCCATGCCGTAACAACATCATCTACCTGCTGCCCCTGTTCATTTACCGCTTCAAAATGAAGTGTTTCCATCTGGAACATATTGACAACCAACTTGATCTTCATGTTCTTCTGGACGTTGGATACTACATACTGATCTCCTCCGGTTGCTGCAACTGTATAATGTATATCATCATCTGTATAGATTCTCCATTCTGATACCGTAACTGATTCCGGAAGATCTGCCGTAAGGGGTTACTGTTGATCCCTTTGCCGCCTTACCATCCTGAACCTGTTCTGAGACATTGATCTTACAGCCTGCAACCGATGTATCTGGATCTTCTGCGATCACTTCTGTCTCAAATAAATATGTCTCTACCGGTTCAAATTCAACGGCCACAACAGTATCTGTCTCCACATTATCGAGTGTGATCTCTGTTCCGGCAAAGATACTTCCGTCAGTATTTTTCTGGATCTTTGCTGAACCACCATGAGAAACCGTCCACTGTTTTACGACATAATTCTCATCTGGAACCGCCTGAAGCAGGATACTCTTTCCCGTAAGGACGGTCTCACCTGTATCGATCTTGCTTCCATAGCTTCCGGCCTTTACATAATATGCCTGAAGACTTCCGTTTTCCGGCTGATCGTAATTCAACTGGTAGGTCTTTGCTGCAAAGGATACACTGACATGAACACTGCTGCTCAATGCTGAAATAATCAATGTATCTCCATTTGCCATATAATCAGTTCCGAGAACCAGATCATTTCCATCACTTCCTGTTACCTTCCATGCTTTGACCTTATAATTATCCTTTGGAATTGCTTTAAAGGATACCTTGCTCTGATCTGCTAATCCGGCTCCGGATGCAAATGGCTCTTTGGAGTCTCCACAATATCCTTTTATCGTTCCCTTGCCATCAGACTCATATCGGACTGTATACTGGTTCGATACGATCTGATATTTTCCTCTGTTCAGAGTGACGTTATATTTCTTCAGGAATTCTTTTTACCAAATCTATATACTCACTGTCTTCTTCGGTTCCAACTGTAAGCCATGCGATTCCGGTCTGGTAAACACCTGCTGTCGAATTTTCATCTAACTTCGGCTCAGCCTCTATTGTCATCAAATCCGACAGTTTATATTTAGCTGCATCTGAATCCAGGATACCGGATTCTGTGTCATCACCCGAATATTTTTACAACAACATCTGACAGGCTTAATACTTTATCTGCCGTGTCATCCTCTGATATACCATCCTTTGATGGAGCAGTAATAACGATCGGCCGTTTGCTTACGGTAAGCATCTTCATCGCATATGATTTGGCCTGACTGGTACCGTTCTGTCTGGTTATCGTCGCAACAAATGTATGCTGTCCCGGCCATTTTGGAGTAAATGTATTGCTGGCTATATTTTCCGTTACAACCTTATCATCTCCATCCACATAGGATACCTGATAAGATACAGAAGAATCTGCTGCAAGCGGTTCTGTCGTTATATTGCCGGATGTATCGTTTTCCCGTTTTCCCTGTCTGACTTCTAACTTAATGGTATTGCCATATTCCGCATTGTTTCCGGAAAGAACGTATACCGTATTATCCGTACGATCTACTACATAATAAACAGTCTGTGTATCAGTAGGATATAATGATGTATTTCCGCCATAAGATACAGTCACCGTATAATCTCCGGCTTCTTCCGGATTTCATACAACAGAAGCATTACCATTCTTATCTACATCGGTTGATATATCACGAATAGAACCGGTCCGGTTATTGAAGAAGTTTACATTTACAATTCCTGTTTTATCGATATTGACAGAAGATGTAACTGCCTCTGCAACATGGATCTGAACCGTTGTCTGATCTCCCTTTATGATATCTTCAACCTGTGTATCATATGTTTCATTTACGGTAACAACCTCACCAGGGGTAACACCATACTGCTTAGATGCTCCACTTCCCATAAGAGAAAAGGCATCATCCGTAGCGATCTTTAATTCATTAAATGTTGTAATGATCTGCTCCTGCTGGTTCTCATCTGTTACCGTCTGCTCAGTCTTGTAATAATAGGTCTCATCCGCAGTCCGATCTGCTTCGGCGGATTTTGAATACATGATATAAGCATTATTTCCTTCGTATGCCTCCGGCCAGTACAGATACCAGGTTGTTCCATCAACCTCGATATACTGCTGATTTGTAGTGCCAGCAGATTCTTCTTTATATCCGGCATAAGCAGGCACATAGGACTGAACAGTACCGGCATACGCTTTTGCTGTAATTGCTCCATCTGTACCCTGTTCCAACTGATACCACTGTGTAACTGCTTCTGACATAGCATCTGTGCTGTACAACAATATCTCACCATCGGCTGTTACTGCTGTATATGCATAATAAGTCTTGCCCGCTGCAGTCTCTGTCACCTGTTCTGTCACAGGCTTTATTGTATCTGCATAAACTCCATTCCAGAGAGCGGCTGCATCACCGGTTGTTCCACTCTGGAATACATTTGGTATTACTTCATTTAATTTCACCTTTGCAGTTGCTGTTCCTGCTGTCTCATTATATCCTTCCAGTACATACCATTCATTTGTCTGGCTGTCAAAATAGATAAATTCCGGTATTACTGCATCCGGATATACAGCGGATACCACTGCACCATTCTTATACTGGACAAATGTCTCCTTCTGTGTTCCAATTGTAACCGCTACAGTCTTCGATACCGTACGTTCATTCGTAACCGTCCGTGTCTGCGTGTACTGTCCAAATGCTGTATTAGTTCCCTTATTTGCACTATCGGACTGTGTATTGCTGATCGTTGCTGTCACCATACTGTCAGCCCTTCCGACATGCAGGATGCCGGGTGCTCCATATGCGTATAACCGCACACCCTTTATCAGCTCAGAAAGAACGCATCGATAAGAATTGCCATCCATATCCTCTGTGATACCATTTAACTTCAATGTACTTCCATTTATACCGGAAGCTTCTTTGTCCGTCAGGTTTACCCAATTGACCGAACCTGCTTTTCGAACCTGCCATGCATAGGACAGACCGCCTTTTGCATTTGCAGATGGAAGTGCATCGATCACAAAGCTTGCATTACCGCCGACAACAACTCTCTGTACACTTGTCATGCTTAAGATATCCGGTTTCTCACTGTCAGCCAGTGTATGAACGGATACCTCCGGTGTGTATTCGGGTATACAGTCTCACCTCCGCTGTTTGTTCCAACTGAACGAAGTGCAAATTCATATTCCGTCGATGGTTTCAATCCATCATAGGTGTAAGAAGCACTGTCACCGCTGATCGTATCTAACAGACTGTATTTATTGGTTGTGATACCATCATTAAATACCTGATAGATCTCATATTTCTCTGCCTTCTTATAACCACTTTCCCATGCAAGCGTTACGGAATCTGCAGTCACGGTATCCACACTGATATCTTCCGGTGGAGATGGCGGCTGTTCGACATTTTTTACAACAAAGCCAAGGATTGGAACATTGCTGTCGCCAAGTTTTGCCTGCCAGATACCAAATTTTGTACTGAAGCTGTACTGGGAATCCGTCGCCGGCGGGTAAGCTACCACGCCTTCCTTCGATACTGATGAATAATCAAATGTTGTCTTACCGGAGCCCCAGCCACCGCCAAGCTTGACACCACCGCCATAATTCATCTTCACCACTTTGGCATCTATCTCACCTTCTACACCAAGTGTCAGTTCGAAGCTGTTCGTCTGGGTCATTGTCTTACTGCTCTGTGTACTATCCGTGATATTCATCGCTACCGTTGTCTGGTCATTGACCTTATTATTGATCTCTACCCAGTTCGGATAGCCAACAAACCCCTTCATTCCAAGTGAACTGGTCGCATAGGTATCCGGACATCCCGGCGTACTGGACAGAATATCCTTCGTGATCACCTTATTCTGCAGAGTTTCATCGCTTGCTGCAAACCGATTAAAGGAATCTACATCCATGGTCGAATAGACCGGCTGCTGCTGCACTCCGACCTCCATGGTATACGACGCACTTCCGTCGGCCGGCGTGATGACGTATTCATACAAAATAACCGGTGTTCGATAAAAGCACTACCTGATTCTTCGTACCATCATTTTCAAAAACTGATCGAATACTCATGGGAAAGCTCATCCTCGTATGACCACTCCCAGTCATGGGTATAGGACGCCTCCGTATGGAACTGCAATGCTGAAGAACCGATGGAAAATGATGCATATGCTCCAATGGATGCCATCTTCGTTTTACTGGTTACCGTTCCTTTTCCAGATACTTTACCGTATAAGGTTTCTCCGATATTTCCATTATAATAATTATCCTGAAGCTCGCCAAAATATGGAGCAGCCTGTAATACAGCCAGAATATCTACATTACTGTATGTATATTTCTTGCTCTTAAAGGTAAATACATCCGTATCTTTATCCGCATCAACTGCTGCGATCGCCAGACATGGGAAATCACTCATGCCGACATGCCGCACCAGCTCGTTTGAAGTCGAATCAAAATAACTGCCCGGTGTACAGATACCGGTCGATGAATCCTTGTTCTGTTCCCTTACCGGACATGTTCACCCGGTAAAAGTACCGGTTAAAGCTCTGTTGCTTATATCCGGTCGTATATAAGACCTGTTCAATTCCCAGATCATTTTCATCAAAGTTTCCTGCCACACAGCCATTCTACCCAGGTATCGGATATGATATAACCGCCGATTCCTTTATCACTGCTCTGACATACCTTGGCTGTATAGTCCTTTTTTCCATGATTCATTTTCAAACTTCCAGAAAACACCATCTAAGAAAACCTGCTCCGCATCATTTCTTCCGTTTACTGCCGCACAGGTCAATGCAGGAAGCGGATGCACATTATCATCTTTATCAAAGCCTGCATTTACAAAATTACACATATCCATGACGTTTCCGCCGGATGGAATTAATGTCTCCACCTCTTCATTTGGATCGTATTTCAATGTTACCAGCATATACTTTTTATTTGAACCGGATTTATCTCCATCCGGGCCATCATTATCACTGTATACACCGGCAACTACAACTTCCGAAGCCATCAAAATCAATATCACCTGCTGCTACAGATGCGTAACGCATATATACACTGCATGTATCCTTATCCATTACATACTTATTCATCTGCTGTGGTTTCTTGTTCTCTACCTTATAACAGGCAAATACAGAGCTTCTCTGCTGCAGCTTCTTTCCATCACTGTCATCGTGGATATTCGAATAGGAACCAACCAGAAGGATCTCATCTTTACCATCCCGATTGATATCCGAAGTTTCTATCGACATGTTGATCGTTGCTCTTGCTGTCTTACCATTATTGGTAAATTTACCTGCCATATCCGCTCCGGTATTTCCCATAAAACTACGAACCGGAATATTATCACTGATCGGCGATAAGGTGATTCCGTCCAGGATCATAATATACGGATCTCCACGTTTTGGAACATAGACTGCGATATCTTCATCTCCATCACCATCAAAATCTCCTGCCTTTAATGTAAAATAATTCTTATAGGCACTGTATTTTTCCAACTGATTATCCCGAAGCCAGTCATTATCATCACCCGATCCAAGGCTGAAGGTCTTTCTTAATTCCTGACCTTTACCGGATGCACTGTATCTTGCTACAACAAGCTGCGGATCTTTTCCCAGTGATGCGCCAACAAGTGCAACCATATTATCACGGCCGGTTCCATACGGATCATAACCGTCTACATTTACATACTTGACATCAGCTGCGCCGGATGCTGTACGGCTCTGCATAAATCCATTGTTGTTCCGTTTCGAATCCGGTCCAACATAATAGCCCTTGATATCCGAGCTTTTCGTATAGTTATACGTCTCAGCATTTCGGTTCTTTCCACTGGATCGATACCATAAAAATGCTTCCATCTTTTCATTAAATGCAGAATAGCCGGAACCGTATGGATTTTCACCGTCATTTGCATTAAATGAACTTGGTGTCGTCAGATTAAATCCATATTTATCCTTTCCGCTGTTATCTGCATTTGAGGTATCTGCCTGCGTGACCGCCTGCCCCGGCGGCTCATCCGCAAGAACTCTGACCGGATTTCCAACCCCAGGAAACATACCGATCACCATCGAAATCGAAAGCATTGCTGCCATCCATTTCTTTCCCCATTTTCTGTTCATGTTCTCATCATCCCTTTCTTACATAAACGTTATTCTTGTTTCTGAATGCTGTCTCTGCATCCAAACCTCCAGTTACATAATAATTATATCGAAATATTTGCCAAAAAGAAAGAAAAATAGATGCATTTTATAAATATATTCATCTTACAAACACAATATGTGTATTTATTCTGACAATTTGCGTTAGTTTGTTAGAAGCAGATACAATTTAAAACGCATAATGTTATGCAAATATTGTCGGATCAAATCATAAATTATACCCCTCTTGCTTCAAAAAAAGACATTTTCATATGATATCCTTATAAAAATATATCCCAAATTTCGGACATATCTTAAACTGTAACATCATATGAAAATGTCTTATTATGTGCTCCAACTATTCTATTTTTTATTCATTAAACTGCTGTTCTATTATGAATGAATGCTATTCTATTTCCATTTTACTTGGTAAATAAATGCTGTCTTCTGATCACTTCTTACTTTGTAAGTAAATACTGTGTCTGATTACATCTTACTTTGTAAACAATGCTTCTATAAACACATCTGCGATTAACTGCTGTCCCACTGCAGTCGGATGATCATCTGGATCTATATAATTTTCTGCATTCTGATTATTAAGTACAATATCATTTGAGGAAGCAAATGCTTCATAGCAATCTGCCAGTACAATATTCTTTTCTTTACATACTGTACGAATGATCGTATTTGCCTGACTGATCTTTTCTTCTGCATACTGTCCGATATTGACTGTTATCCCGCCTGCCGATATTTCATAATCCATATTACGATATGGATTATATAATGTCATGATCGCAATTCGGCAATCCGGCGAATCCTTACGGATCAGATCTATACTATCTGAAAGATTATTATAAAACCGATTCAGATTATCTTCCGCAGACCGGTCCGCCTCCTCAAAGTCCCGGACAAATGTCTTTTTTATTAATTTTTTCCCAAAGCGGAGAATCATCTCCTGCACCGGAATATCCATAAAAAAATAATCTTCATACTGCATAACAAAGAATTCAAACGGAAGAAGCGCATCATTCGTACCAATGCAAAATGTCACATAATCAGCATGGTCTAACAGATTTATCTTGCCTTTCTTGATATTTTGCCACATGTCTCCACTGAGCTGACCATTTACACCTTGATTACATTCGACAACCTGCATCCCCTGTTGTTTCATATAAGCAGCAATCCTTGCAGAAAATCGTTCATTCTCAGCATGTTCTAATGAATATCCATATGTAATCGAATCTCCCAATGCAACATATATAACAGAATCATCCGATACCTGCTCATCTAACTGCAACAATTTCGCATTATTCTTTGTACGACCATGCAATCCCCAGACGATTGCAATAACACATGCCCCGGCTACTGTGATCAGTCCGGCAGCCTTCCATTTCTTCATATAGATCACCTCTGTCTTATATAATACTCCCTTATAATATAACACTATTTTATATTTACAGGCTAACGAATTAGCATTTTTACATACCCGGCGCCAACCCGAAGCCTTTCATATTATCCTAATCCGGTATAATCTCTATATATACCTGATCGTATTTGTATTTCAGTTCTTGCTTGATCTCATCCCGGACACGATGCAGAATGCTGATATGTATAACGTCTGTTTTATTTCCAATATATACTTCAACCCAAAGCTTCCGTCCGGTCTGGATAACATCTAAGAATGTAACCTCATAGGGATAATCATTCATATGTTTATCCACGATTCCACGTATCTGATTTAAGACATCTTCCTCCGGCGCAAATAAAATCAGATTTTTAATGCTCTGGAAAATCTCCTTTTACCGGTTCTTTTTATAAGGAGCAGTGCCATAATTACAGCTACTGCAGGATCAATATATGGCGTCAGAAACCGAAATCTCGTTGTAAACAATATCATCTGAACTGCAAATGCTACGGCTACTCCCATACTGCTTATAACATCAAGCTTCCACATATAAAGCTCAGCTTTGATCGTCGTAGACTCATACTTTTTACTGTAATGACCAAGCAACAGATACATGCCTGCACAGCCAAGACATACAAGCAATTCAAATATAGCAATACTGCCGGCATCAGCTTCATGTCCACCATGTAATAACAGCTTTATATTTTCAACCATTAGATTGCAGGTAAGTGCTAATAATACACTGTACTTTTACCAGTAAAAAACAACGATTCTACCTGTGCATATCCATATGGATGCTTCTCTGTCACCGGTTTATAAAGCAGGGGCACAAGCACCAGAAACGGTCCGATCATCACTAAATCCGCTGCATCAAACAAACAATCAGTCCACAAAGAATGGGAATGGGTAAACCATGCCATCACACCTTCCGCTACTATAAACAATACACTTCCAAGAAATGATAGTTGTAATATTCTCTTTTCAATCGTCAGTTTCTCTTTCTTTTCCCTACGTTCTTTCTTTTCCCTACGTTCTTTCTTTACACTGTCCTTTTTCTTCGTACTATTATCTGTCTTCATCTGTTTTCTCTTTCTTACTTTCATCTTTTTCTATTCTTCAATCTCACAACTACCACTATAACACAAAAATCCCGCCCGGCATACACCAAATGGGATTCTTTGTATCGTTCACAATTATATGCAAACATATAATTTTAATTATTAACTGACAAAAGCCCCTGTTACTGCAATATAACAGTAACAGAGACTTTTTATTATTGACTATTATAATTCACATTTTCGTGCAGTCTATTATTTATTAGCGATTGCAGCCTGAGCAGCAGCAAGTCTAGCGATAGGTACACGGAATGGTGAACATGATACATAATCCAGACCAATCTTGTGGCAGAACTCTACAGAAGAAGGATCTCCACCGTGCTCACCACAGATACCGATATGAAGCTTCGGATTTACCGGCTTGCCAAGCTTGATTGCCATCTCCATGAGCTGACCAACACCTGTCTGATCAAGCTTAGCGAATGGATCGCTCTCATAGATCTTAGCATCATAGTAAGCATCTAGGAACTTACCGGCATCATCTCTTGAGAAACCAAATGTCATCTGTGTAAGGTCGTTAGTACCGAAGCAGAAGAAGTCGGCTTCCTTAGCGATCTCATCAGCAGTAAGAGCTGCTCTGGGGATCTCGATCATGGTACCTACTTCGTACTTCAGGTCTACGCCTGCAGCAGCGATCTCTGCATCAGCGGTCTCTACTACTACCTTCTTAACGAACTTAAGCTCCTTCACTTCACATACAAGTGGGATCATGATTTCTGGCTCAACATTCCAATCTGGATGCTCTTTCTGAACTTCGATAGCTGCACGGATAACAGCCTTTGTCTGCATCTTGGCAATTTCAGGATAAGTAACAGCAAGACGGCATCCTCTGTGACCCATCATAGGGTTGAACTCATGAAGTGAGTTGCAAAGTGCCTTGATCTCTTCTACTGACTTATTCTTAGCCTTTGCAAGCTTCTCAATATCTGCTTCCTCTGTAGGAACGAACTCATGAAGAGGTGGATCAAGAAAACGAATGGTTACAGGACAACCTTCAAGTGCTTCATAAAGTGCTTCGAAATCTCCCTGCTGATATGGAAGGATCTTATTAAGAGCTTCTTCTCTTTCTTCTACTGTATCTGAGCAGATCATCTCACGGAAGGCTGCGATTCTTTCTGGATCAAAGAACATATGCTCTGTACGGCAAAGACCGATACCTTCTGCACCAAGCTCACGAGCCTTCTTAGCATCTGCTGGTGTATCAGCATTTGTTCTAACCTTAAGTGTTCTGTACTTATCAGCCCATGCCATAACACGACCGAATGTACCTGCGATTGAAGCATCAACTGTCTTAATAACTCCATCGTAAATGTTACCTGTTGTACCATCGATTGAGATGAAGTCTCCCTCATGGAACTCTTTGCCGGCCAGTGTAAACTTCTTATTCTCTTCATCCATAATGATATCGCCACAACCTGATACACAACAAGTACCCATACCACGAGCAACTACAGCTGCATGTGATGTCATACCACCACGAACTGTTAAGATACCCTGTGCTGACTTCATACCTGTGATATCTTCCGGTGATGTCTCAAGACGTTACAAGAACAACCTTCTCGCCCTTAGCTGCCCATGATTCTGCATCGTCAGCTGTAAATACGATCTTACCACAAGCAGCACCCGGAGAAGCACCAAGTCCCTTTGCCCATTGGTGTAGCTGCCTTAAGAGCTGCTGCATCAAACTGTGGGTGAAGAAGTGTATCAAGGTTACGAGGATCGATCATTGCAACTGCTTCTTCCTCTGTCTTATGTCCTTCATCAACAAGGTCACAAGCGATCTGAAGAGCTGCCTGAGCTGTTCTCTTACCATTACGGCACTGCAGCATGTATAACTTCTTGTTTTCTACGGTAAATTCCATATCCTGCATGTCATGGTAGTGATTCTCAAGAGTCTCACATACCTGAATGAACTTCTGCATATGCTTCTGGGGAATTCCTGCTCCATCTGAGCGATTGGCATTGGTGTACGAACACCGGCAACTACGTCTTCGCCCTGTGCATTGATAAGGAACTCACCCATAAGCTTCTTCTCACCTGTTGCAGGGTCACGAGTAAATGCAACACCTGTACCGGACTCATCATTTAAGTTACCGAATACCATTGGCATTACGTTAACTGCTGTTCCCCAAGAGTAAGGGATGTCGTTGTCACGACGATATACGTTTGCACGTGGGTTGTCCCAAGAACGGAATACAGCTTCGATTGCAAAGCTTTAACTGAACAACAGGATCCTGACGGGAAATCTGTTCCCCTTCATGGTTCTTGTACTCAGCCTTGAACTGCTCTGCTAATAGAGTTCTTCAATCAGCAGCTGTGAGGTCGATATCGTACTGAACACCCTTCTCCTCTTTCATCTTATCGATGAATCTGCTCAAAAATACTTCTTACCAACTTCCATAACTACGTCAGAGAAACATCTGAATGAAAACAGTCTGTGAGAATCATAATACGAAACGCGCTCGAATGCCGGATCCGGGTTTCAACCATTCGCAGCTACAACTGCCATCATTTAAAATCAAGATTTAAGTATTTAATATCCATCATACCCCGGCATGAATTAGCACCGGAACGAACTTGATACCAATAACTTTGGATTCTGCAGATCCCCGAACTTCTTTGCCGTTGATCTCCTCCATCTTCTTTAACGCCTTCCATAACCTGCGCTTGTATCTCATCGTCGTTGATCTTACGACCATCCCCTCTGTAATACTGAGTGCAGGCTTCTGTTGTGATTGTGAATCCCTGTGGTACAAGGAAGTCCGATGCTTGTCGTCTCTGCAAGGTTGCGCACCTACCGCCAAGCAGGTTACGCATGGTCATGTCGCCTTCGCTAAACATATACACCCACTTTTGTTTGCCATTTGTTTATTACCTCCCTACGTATCTAATTAAATATATGCTGAAAAAGCCTGCTTTTAGGGCAGAATTCTTCCACCAC
>VOFK01001582.1_pt1 | contig 55664 bp, 54 predicted proteins | sample 5384121 | NCBI WGS metagenome assembly VOFK01 (sample SAMN12384730, study PRJNA508395) | human gut metagenome | isolation source: healthy gut J | host: Homo sapiens | reverse complement strand
TCTTTGTGTCGGATACCCATTAAAAACAAGCAGCAACTCTAAAGCTTAAATAGCTCTGAATTTGGAACATATATTGAATATATTCGATTGGCTTTTATACATATGGTTTGCAATAAACATACTGTATCTATTGGTTTACAGTCTGGCGTCACGCCGGCGTGACCTGCCTCTGCCCCCTCCAGCCAAGGAACACAAGCGTTTTGCCATACTGATTCCTGCCTACCGCGAAGATGCCGTGATACACGAGTGCGTCCATTCATGTCTGGAGCAGGATTATCCCGCCGACTGTTTTGATACGGTTGTCATTTCGGACCGTATGCAGCCCGAAACCAACGCTTCCCTCGCTGTGCTTCCTGTCCGCCTGGTTGAAGTGCATTTTGAGAAAAGCACCAAGTCCAAATCTCTGAATGCCGCCATGGCTGCCATCGGCAATGACTATGACATCGCTTTGGTGCTCGATGCGGACAATGTCATCCCTTACGATTATCTGAGTGATATTAACGACCTCTTCGCCAATCCGGAAGTCGAGATTGTGCAGACCCACCGGAGTGCCAAGAACCTGAACAATGACATGGCCCTGCTCGATGCCATCAGTGAGGAAATCAACAATACCATTTTCCGTCTGGGGCATGCCAAGCTGGGCTTGTCGGCTGCCCTTATCGGTTCCGGTATGGCGTTCCGTTATGACTTGTTTCGTGATACGATGGCGGATATCAAGGCTGTGGGCGGTTTCGACCGTGAATTGGAGCTGACCCTGCTCTATCGCGGCAAACGTTTATTATCTGCCCGAAACCTTTGTGTTCGATGAGAAGATACAGAACACCGGTGATTTCTCCCGTCAGCGCCGCCGTTGGCTTTCGGCACAATGGCATTACTGCCAGACCTTCGCCAAGTTTCTGTGGAAGGCGCTTGCTGCGCGTAACTGGGACTTCTGCGACAAGCTTTTCCAGCAGCTTTCCATTCCCCGCCTGCTGTTGATGGGGTTCACGTTCCTCTTCTCCGTGTTGTTTACGGTTTATCGCTGGACATGGGGGCTGAAGTGGTGGCTGCTCTTGGTGTTGCTCGCTGTCGCACTGCTCGTTGCCGTTCCCAAAAGGTTCTGCACCAGCCGCCTGGCAATGGCCCTGCAAAAGATACCCTATACATTCCTGCTGATGGCAGGAAACATCTTCAAGCTGAGGGGGGCGAACAAGACCTTTATACATACCAGGCATGGGGTGGCGGAAAAATAGAAAGGGATACACAATAAACAAGTCTATAAGCAAACAAATGATATACGGAAAAATCACTTTAGAAGATTGGCGTACAGTCTGTGTAGAGGGAGAAGAGCCGGAATCTTCTTTTGAAAGTTATAATCTGAGACTTTTCTTTTTCGGAACTTTGTATAATCGGGACACCTTGCAGGCAACTCCGGATGATACCAATGCCAAGCTTGCTGCTGATGCGTTTCTATCCGATCCGGCATATGGCTTTTCACGCCTGGACGGTTCGTTCACCATAGTATATTATTCAGAAAATGAATGCGGAGTGGTGCGCGACCATCATGGCACGCATTATCCCGTCTATTGTCACATTGATGGTAATTTTGCCACTTCCTGGCAATTTTTAGAGGACCAACTGGAAGAAAATTTCGAGCCTAATCTGGTTTCATTGAGTACATTCCTTCAGCGTGGCATTTTGAAGAAGAATAATTTCGCCCTATTCGATGTTCATTCTTTAGGTGCCGGCGAAAAGTTCTACATGTTGACAGAGCTTGGTTATCTGATGCCGGTTTGGGCTTCTGTAAAGTTAGAGACACAAGCGAACGTACATTCCATGTTTGATTCGCTGAAGGAAAGAAATCCCGGCTTATATGAAAAGGTGGCAGATGACATTTATTGTCTGAAGCGCGACAGCGTTTTTGAGCATGAACCCAAGGTGGCTACTGAACGGAATCCGGATGTCGAGGCCTATTCCCGCCGTTATGGAGAATTGCATGCGCAAGCCATCCGCCGGCGTATCGGCCATAGCCGCAGGGTAGGTATCCTGCTGAGTGGCGGCTATGATTCCGGTTCAAACCTTGCTGCGCTGCGCAGCATTTACGACGGCCAGATTGACTCCTATTCCGTGGGCTTTAAAGGAGATGCCTGGACGGAGCTGCCCATGGCCCGTCTGATGTCTGAAACCTTTGGTACCCGCCACCACGAGTACGAGATTGACGGTACGGAAACCAGTGCCTTGCCCGACATTGTCCGTTTTCTGGGTGAGCCTTTTATGGAAGGCGGGCTGATGGTAAACTATTGTGCCATGCGCATGATAGGCGATGACAAGCCCGACGTGATTCTGGGAGGTGACGGCAGTGACCAGTATTTCGGTACTTCCGGTCGCGAAGTGGCGTTGCATTATCTATCCGCCCGCATAGGATTGCGTCCCTTGCTACGTGGCATCAGCCGTCTGCTGGAGCATGAAACCTTTGATACCGGTGGAAAGCTTTCCCGCATCAATTTCCATTTGGATAAGATACTTCATATTCTGGAAGGGGAGCGTTTCGGCTTCTCCGATTCTGCCTTGTGTGCCCTTCTGCAAAATCCGAAAGAAGATTTTGAGCCGGTAAAATCACTACGGCCCGATATCCACAGTTTCGAGCATCTTTATGCGCAGCATGCCATTCTTTCCGATTTGGAGACTGTAATCAACCGTATCATTCTTTTCAAGGCTTCCAGCATGGCACGCATGTTCGGTAACAATCTGACGTATCCTTTTATGGACCTGGAGCTTTTCCATTTCCTGCAGGAGCTGCCGGTAGGGTTGAAGTGCAGGGGCAACAGTGTACTGGACATTGCGCGGGGTCGTTCCGTTTCTAAATATCTGTTAAAGCACCATTATAAACCTTTACTTCCCGAGGCCATTACCTTGAAGAAGAAGCAGGGCGGTTTTGCACCTATGCCACTGTTCTTCCGTGATAGGGCCCGACGTGCTTTCTTTAAGGAATTTATTCTTGCTTCCGGCATTATGGACAACTATCTGCGTCGTGATGCAGTGGAGAAGTTTCTTACAGATTATGAACAAGTTGCAGAGAAGGAGGGCGGTTGGTTCTGGCATAGGCAGAACAAGGCTTTGCAATATTTCAATCTGTTGACGCTTGTTGTGTGGTGGGAAGAGTTTGTGGAAGGCCATGAGGTGAAATTCTGAAAATATGATTGAAAGTATGAAAGTTTCCATTATTGTTCCGGTTTATAATGTTGCCAAGTACATAGAACGGTGTCTGCTGTCTGTGTTGGACCAGACTTGGCAGGATTTGGAAGTCATTCTTGTGAATGACTGCACTCCGGACAACTCTATGGAGATAGCCAGACGGGTGGTGGCTTCGCATCCGCGCGGAACGGTGGTGAGATGTCTGGAACATGAAGAGAACAGAGGGCTTTCTGCTGCAAGAAACACCGGTATTTCAGCGTCTGTTGGCGATTATCTGTACTTCTTGGATAGCGACGACTATATTTCAGCGAATGCAATAGAGCTTTTGGCGGATGCAGCGGTGCAGAAGCGACCGGATTTTGTGATAGGCAATTACGAGGTGACCGGCGCCAGACGTTGGGCTCCTCCTTTATCATTAGGCACCGGGTTTTATGAAGGGAATGCTCTTGTACTTTCCACTTATGTGCAGGGAAAATGGTATGTCATGGCATGGAACAAGCTGGTGAGTCGTCCCCTCGTTTTGCAGCATAAACTCTACTTCCAGGAGGGCATTGTACACGAGGATGATTTATGGTCATTTAAGTTGGCATGTATGTCTCAAAGTATGTATGTCGTCAATGAGACCACTTACTATTATTCCATGCAGCCAGATTCCATCATGCGAGCGCCGTCTATGCGTAATTTGGAATGTCGTGTGCTGGTGCTTGGTTATATCTACGACTTTATCCGGTCTTCCCGGTGTTTGCAGGATAACCGGCTGATATATATATACTTTGAGAGTCTGAAGGCGAAATATTTGACCGTATTCTGTATTTCACGAAAGACACATCCTTTCATTATCAGAGTTATTTGGTATTCAGGAACAAAAAGTATGCGTCTTTGTTGGAGATGACGGGCCTGCGTCCCGAATGGAAGCTGATGTTGCAGAACATCCATTATGTGCTTCCTACGTATGCCGGCTATCTGTATTTTAAGGCTTTTGTAAAGTCAGCCTACTATTTGTTGGTGTTGTCTATAAAAATGAAGGCAGTGTTTCATGCAAAATGAGCGAATATGAATAATCTTCCGGAAATATCCGTTATAGTACCCGTTTATAAGGTAGAAGAGTACTTGCCCCAGTGCATTGACAGTATTCTTGCACAGACCTTTACGGATTTTGAGCTGTTGCTGGTAGATGACGGGAGCCCTGACTGTTGCGGGGAGATTTGTGAAGAGTATGCCGGGAAGGATATGAGGATACGGGTGTTCCATCAGGCTAATGCAGGATTGAGCTGTGCCCGGAATACTGGTTTGATGAATGCTCGTGGAAGATATGTAACCTTTATTGATTCAGATGATTATGTAAAGCCTTGTTATCTTGAAAGGCTGTACGGTGCATTGCCTGCCGATAAAACGAAGGAGGGAGTAATAGTCGGTTCTCTTGATGCGTATCTGCCAAATGGGGACTTTCAAACGTTTCACGTTCCCGAACAAGATATAGCTTCGGAACAGATGTATCTTATATTGACAGACTTGATAGACAAGCGTGTTGCGTACGCAGGCAGCAAGCTATACGACCATCGGATTATCAAGCAATACCGGGTGGGCTTTGTTCCTTTTGTTTCCGGACTGGAAGATATGCTGTTTATGTTGGACTACCTGATGTATGCGGATTTTATGGTTATTCGTGATTACAATAATTACGTTTATAGAGTAGGGTATTCTGTAGATGTGTTGTCTGTGCGTATAAACAGCTTTCCGGCAGAATATGCAGCATTCTCCAATTTTTTGGAAAGGGTCTATGTGTATCAAAAGAAATTTAATTTGGAGGATAGCTCACTGGATAGAACATGGAATTCATTGACTGTCTTTTTCCATAAAGTGATTTTGGCCATCTATAAACCAGAGCATAAGTATACCCGGCAGGAACGGTTGTCTTTTTTACATCAAGTCCTTTTATCAGATAAAGAATGGATAAGACGATTTTTTCTTCCACAGTATAAAGCGGATGTGTTGGGCAAATTCCTGTTTTGTAGGGTGGGGGCATCGGCTTTTGATGGGTGGATGCGTTTCTTGTCAGGTATAAAATTCAAGAAAATGTTTGGAGCGAAATAACGGGGCATTATGAATATCTTGTTTATACATCCTGTCATGTTCCATCCCCAACGGGGAGGGATTGAAAGAGTAAGTGACCTTTTGTGCCGTGAATTCATAAGACGGGGACACCATGTTCTTTGTTTACATAGTGTGCGGGATGAAAGCCGCATGGATTATGCATATCCTGCATCCTCTTATTTTTTCCCATATCAGGTTCGGGAAGTAGAAAAGAACGGGTTGTTTTTCCGTAGTTTCCTGCAAGAGCACCGTATTGATATGGTCATAGACCAGGACCCGCAGACTTATTATAAATTATATTCTTTCTCTAAAGCCTTGCGGGGGGTGTACATTATTTCCGTGATACATTATAATCCTCTTGGAATATACCATCATTTGGGGGAGTTCGTGATGTGGGTACCGGGAAAAAACACAATCATGGGAAAAATCAGAAAGATGGCCCGTATCATAAAGATTCCTATGTTTAAGTATGATTACAAGCGTACATTAAAATCCGATTATGAAGGCATTTTACGATATACAGATGCATTATGTTTGCTTTCCTTGAAATTTCTTCCTGATTTGAGGCAGATATATTCAAAAGATTTGAGCCGGGTGATTGCCATCCCCAATCCGAATACATATCCCGCTCAAGAAAACACGGATTTCCTCAAGAAGAAGCAGATATTGTATGTAGGCCGGATAGAGTGGCGCCAGAAGCGTGTAGGGCGGTTGATTGATATATGGAGGTATATATATAAGGATTTTCCCGATTGGGAGCTGGTCATTGTGGGAGATGGACCCATAAGGCAGGTATTAGAACAGAAGGCCTCAAAGATGGAACGGGTTGTTTTCACCGGTTGGCAAGACCCTGAATCTTTTTACCGGGATGCAAGCATCCTATGTCTGACGAGTGACTTTGAAGGTTGGGGAATGGTATTGACCGAAGCCATGACATTCGGGGCGGTTCCGGTGGCGTTCAATTCGTATGCAGCTATCACAGATATTATTGATGATGGAAAAACCGGAATGTTGGTTCCTCCGTTCTCGCATAAGGAGTTTGCCCGGAAATTGGGCTTATTGATGAAAGATGAAGAACTGCGTATGGAGATGTCAAAAAATTGTGTGCAGTATGTGAAACGCTTTGACATACAGAATGTGGCAGACGAGTGGGAAAGGACTTTTGGCAGACTGAAATCAACAGTCCGTCAATGATGCCTTTTCAGTATCCGGTGAGCGAATGCACGTATGCCCGGGAGTAAAAAGATAGAGTAATGAGCAAGTGAATATTCCGTAAGTGGAAATTATAATAGCTCCATAGACTATCCAATGTGTAAAGGAGCTTTCGGGTGTGAACTTATTGTTTGGAAAGAGATAATAGCATACTATTGCCGGTAGCAGTATAATCAGTAAATGCTTGATGTAGCCAATCCAATAGTGGAGAACGGATATTTTGAATCCTTGCGAATAAAGAAAGTAAGGTTTCCAAATGACTATGATAAGAAATAAACTGGTTATGTTTCCCATCAATATGCCCGGCAGTCCCCAAAAATGTCCTGCAATGATGGCAACAGTCAGGTTGATGATTACTTCCGCAATGGGAGCCCAAGTATCTTGAAATAAGCCATACCCATAGGTAAATTGGTCTATGGCACCTCGGGTGTAGTTGATGAACGAGTTGATGATAATCAGATATAGAATATGTTGGGGCAATACGTATTCACTTCCCAGCCATAATGAAATAAAAGCGCCGGTCAGTCGAATCAGGGCAAATGAAATGGTTCCGGCTATCAAGAAGCGGATACCCATCAGCTCCCAGAATACTTGCTGGATACGTTTGGAATCGCCCTCGGCTATCAGATTGCCTACTCCTGCATTGGTACTCCCTAATAGGTTGCTGATAAATATACTTATCTTATCAATAATGAGCGTATAGTTCCCATAGTAAGCCACAGTTTTGAGTGAGACGAAGGCATATACCAGGAAGGGAGTGGTTTGGAATTGTACAAAACCGCCCAGTTTGTGTACAAACAACTGTTTGGTATACCGGGTTACTTCCGGATATTTCTTGAAAAGCAGCTTTCCCTGCTTCACTTCGCTTTTCAGCCAGGGGTATACCTGATTGACTTTCCAGTTCAGGATAATGGAATAGGTAATACCCAGCAGAAGTTCCAGACTAATCCACAGGTAATAATTGCCCGTATAATATACTAACCCCATTTGCAGGAGAGTCTTTATCAGTACGGCACTTTGAAAATAGGCTGTCACTACATAGTTCTTCTGGTCCGCTCCCAAAAGGGTTTGCTTGTAATTGGCAAAATATCCTATCAGTGAAGTGGTCAGATACGAGAAAAATGCAAAATAGATGACACCTAAATCAAAGACATTATTGGGGAATATCAGGGGCAGGAAGCATGCCAATACACATCCTGCGCTTAGAATGACGAAACCGATACGTCGGTAGATGAAACCGAAAACGGAAATGATTTCATTGATTTTCCTTTCATCGTGTTCGAAGAGGGGCTTATACAGAACGTAGCCGATGGCTGTGCTGATACCCAATTCTGCAAGGTTCAGAAAACCCAAGAGATTGTTCAGTGTACCTATCAGCCCCATAAAGTCTGCGCCCAATGCATCCAGAAAGATTTTTCTGGAAAAAAATGATAGGGCTAAACTCAGGAAATAAAAAATGAGATTAACCCGCGCATTGAGCAATGATTTTTTAAGGCGTGACTCCTGAGGCATAAGTTTTTTGTTATTACCAGCAAAAGTACACAAAAAAATAGTATGCTCCCTTTTTTTGTGTATTTTTGTAGGTAAATGGTTGAATAATGAATTTATGGAGAAATGGCTGAGTTTTATTGTTCCGGTATACAATGTGGAAGATTATCTGTCTGAATGTGTAGATAGCTTGTTGAATCAGGATGTTCCGTCAGAGCTATATGAGATAATACTCTATGATGACGGGTCTACTGACGGAAGTCTGCGGATAGCACAGAAATATGGGGCTGATTATGCTAATATCCGTGTTTTTACCCATCTTAATTCCGGAGCGGCTGAAACTCGGAATGAAGCCATTGAAAAGGCGGTCGGCAAATACATCTGGTTTGTTGACAGCGATGATTTCATTGCTCCCGGCTTGTTGTCTCGTTTTTATGAGAAGACCCGCGAAAGCCATTTGGACATGCTGATATTCAATAATGTGGCTTTTGAAGACGGCAAATGCAGGCGTTTTGTCGGATTTGACGTACCTGAATCACCGATAAAGACGGGGATAGAGCTCTATCAGGATTTCTATTACAATCCGGTACTGACCAATCGCTTGATACTCCGTGACCTGCTGATAAAGCACCGTTTGCGTTATATTCCAGGGAATAAGGCAGAGGATTGTGTGCTGAATCCTCTTTGTTTTTATCATGCCAATGCTGTCTGTTCACTTCCGGTCGATGCTTATTATTATCGGATGCGTAGTCAGTCGGTGTCTCATCATGTTGATAATCAGAAAAGAATTATAGAGTCTTTATTGGAAGGGCTCGAAAACCACAGTGACTATGTGAAAGAACATCCGGCCCCTGATTTCTGGATGAGGGTTTGTGTACACGATATACGACGGGTACACATTTGGCTGGATACAGCTTGTGATAATAGAAAAGAGAAAGGCGAGTTCATTGGCCGGGAGAGATTGGCTCTAAGGTCGGCGTTAGAGCGATTGCCTTTCCGGTTGTCCATTGATTATGCTGTCTTATGTCTGGCTTCGCTTTCCCCTCTGTTGATACTGGATGTGCAACGTTTTTTACGTACAATGAAACGATGGATAAAAAGATGAATACTCTTCCGCTTATAACGCTGGGCATACCTATTTATAATGCTGCGGGTCTTATAGAGCGTACATTATTGTCTGCCCTTAACCAAACGTATCCGAACATTGAATTTGTTTTTGTCGATGATAAAGGGGATAGTATGGATATAGTTCGCAGGGTAGCCGGGGAACATCCACGCGGAAGTGCTGTCCGTATTATCGACCAAGTGGTCAATCAGGGTACGGGGGCGGCACGTAATACCATTGTCGAGAAGGCGACGGGGGAATATCTGTTTACAATGGATTGCGACGATGTTCTTATACCGGAGTGCATCGAATTACTATACAATAAGATGCAGGAACATCCAGTGGATTTTGTGGCGGCATCCTTCGTCCGGCGTGATTTGGAAGGAAAAGTGTATCCCGGTGGATGCCAGTACGAGGATACTCTAATTACTGATGGAGATTATGCTGTGGCTAAATATCGTTACGGACGGGGACAGAATATTTTTGTAGCTACCTGGAACAAGCTTTATCGGACGGATTTTCTGCGCAAAAATGAGGTTCGTTGTATTCCTCATTATCTGATTGATGACCCTTGGTTTACGTATCAAGTGATATTGCGGGCCCGTTCTTGCCGCTTGTTGCCGGATTGTACACTGTTCTTTACTTATAATCCTCAATCGGTCACCAGTTTGAAAGAGCTGCAAGGGTATTCAGAGTTTTTGACAGAACAATATATTGGTACGCAGTTGTTGAAGTCTGGGTATATACACTCTTTGACCGGCGAGTCTTTCTATAACGGACTGATGTTGGACATCATGAAAATGAGCCTTTATCATGCCAACCGGGTATATGCTTCTGCATGTATTTCGCCGGAGAAGAAGCGGCAATATCTGGAAAATCTTTTATCCCGCCATTTTTCTTATCCGTCACATTGGCATTTGGATAAAAATTTGATGAAGCTGCTTCCTTTTCTTCTGTTCTATATGATGCCTATGGCCGCTAAAAAGTGGTTGGTTGGCTTCATGGTCAATATAAATCTGAAGGATAAGGTGAAGCGCTGGCTTCATTTTTAGCAAGTGGCATTGTTGTTCATTCACTCAATCTTCCATCCGTCAATACTCCTCTTCTCCAACGAGAAGTTTACGCCGATGCGATACAGTTTCCGGTGGTCCATTGCGAAGGGTTTGGCATATCCTTTGTCTTCTATCTGTTGCAAGGCTTCCTCGGGTGTACCATCCAGTTTAAACTCTACGATGTAGACGTAATCCTTAGTCTCTATCACCATATCCATACGGCTTTCACTGGTAGGACGCTCCACTTTGGTGTAGAATCCCAGCATACGCATCACGATGAAGAAGACATTCTGGAAGTAGAGTTCGGCATCGCCCACAATCTTATAGTCCGTATCGGAAAACATGGTGGCAAGGCGGGTCATGAACTGCTCCGGATTACCCTTGCGTACGTCTGCTATGAAGTTTGATACAAAATAGACGGATTCACTGTCCTTTATCGGCATGTAGTAGGGAACCAGGTATTTGATGAATCCTTCGGCCACTTCCTTGTTAGGAATCCCAGCCGATAGATGTTGAATTCTTCGTCATATTCCTTTATCGTGAGGTAGCCGCTTTGGTAAATCACGGCAATGGGATTATCCTTGAACGACTCCACGTCTGTCAGTGTCTCTGCAGTCACTCCTTCACTCGTAAGGTCGGGCAGACAGAAGTTGTTGTCTTTCAGCAGTTTCACAAGGTAGGTGGGGGTGCCGGTCTCGAACCAGTAGCTGCCGAACTCCAGGGAACGGAAGGTATTCAGCAGGCTGAAGGGGTTATACAGATTGGTTCCGTTCTGGCGGAAGCGGTAGCCGTCGTACCGTTCTTTCAGTCGCAGGCAGACCTCGTCGTAGGTGATACCGTAGTTTTCGGCTATCTGGTGCAGCGGTTCTTCAAAATAGGTGTGTATCTCCTTGTCGGTCATTCCGCAGAGCGTCTGGAACTGTCGGTCCATGGAGAGGTCTATCAGGTTGTTCAGGTCGCTGAACACACTGACTTTTCCGAATTTCGTCACTCCCGTCAGGAAGCCGAAACGGATATACCGGTCCTGCGTTTTCATTACGGAGTAGAAGGCTTTGAGTGTGTTGCGATATTCATTTTGCAGCTCTTCGTCACCAATGGCTTGGAGCATGGGTTTGTCGTATTCGTCCACGAGGATGACCACGCGCTGGCCGGTCTGCTCGTAGGCGCGGCGGATGATTCCCTTGAAACGCAGTTCGGGGTTGACTTCGCTGGGGACAGTTCCGTAGATGTTTTCCCACTGGCAGAGGGTATCGTTCAATACATTGATAAGGCTGTTCTTTTCATCGTATTTGCTTGTGTTCAAATCCAAATGCAGTACCGGATATTTCGTCCATTCTTTTTCAAGCTGTTCTATTTCCAGTCCCTTGAATAGTTCCTGCTGTCCGTTGAAGTAGGCTTCCAGTGTGCTGATGAGCAGACTCTTTCCGAATCTCCGTGGGCGGCTTAGGAAGTAGTAGTTACTTGTATTGACCAATTGGTGAATCAATGCAGTTTTGTCTACATAGGTGTACTCACCAAGACGGATTTTCTCAAAACTCTGTATTCCAATAGGGTACTTCATACGGCTGAATTTTTTTTGATGCGCTTTTTGCTTAATCAAAACAAATGTATGAATAAAAAATGAGGTGGCAAAGCTTTTGTCATGCTTTGTCACCTCCCTTTTCTTGGTTACCACTTCTCTTTTTTCACCTCAAAACACGGGCATTGTTTCGTCCATTCCATCGGTTCCACCTCTCCGTTGTTGTTCCGGTCGGGGCTGAGGTCGCGATGTCCCGCCACTTTTGCTTCCGGATAGTCCATCAGCAAAGCGCGGACCAATACGCGGAGCGAGTGGCGTTGCCATTCCGTGCGTGTGTCTTTGGGATTCCCATAGTGGTCCAATCCGCCTTCATAGGCGATTCCGATAGAGTGGGCATTGTAGCCGCGGGCGTGGGCGCCGGCCCTCTCGACCGGGCGGGTAGTCAGGATTTGTCCGTCACGGCGGATGTAGAAATGATAGCCCGTGCCATCAAATCCACGTCGGCGGTGCGCGGCTTCCAGAGCTTGCCCGGTAAAGGGACGGTCCTCGCACGTGGCGCTGCAATGTATCACAATCAAATCAATTTTTCTCATTTTTCTTTACTGTTTGCCTTTGGGGGCTGTTCGCTAAAAGGGACCACCGCTGTTCATGGCGTGTGCGCTGAATGCACCCAAAAGTGCCGAAGCTACAGCAATGATTACTTTCAGAATCTTATCCCAGGCTGATGATTTTGTACTCATAATGGTTAATGGTTAGGGGTTAGTGATTAGGGGTAGGGGTTAGGGAACACAAGCTTATCGCTAACCCCTATTTTTTATCCCAGCGGATTCTCTCCTTGGTCTCCGTCGGAACCTCCGCCATCGGGATTATTGCCGCCGGAACCTCCACCGGTGCTATCCTTGTCGGCAGTTACAAGCTCAAAGATGAGGTTGTTTGCTCCACCTTTGGTGGTGGCATTGCTGTCGTTCACCAGTCGCAGGGTGTTGGCTACCTTGAAGCGGATATTGACGCGTTCGATGTTTTTCACCGTGCAGTCCTTTGCCACTTCGGTGGCACGACATTTAAAGGTGGTGTGGAAAATCCCGAAACCGTCCAGACGGACACTGTTACCGTCGGTCATCGTCTGGCGCATTTGGCGGACGATCGCTCTGCCGACGTGCTCCACGTCTTCGGCCGACATGGCTCCCAGTGCTTCAATGTCTTGCGCGATACGGGCAAGGTCGAAGATTTTGGCATCTTGGGGCTTGCGTTTCAGGGTGTAGACCATGGGGGAGCTGCTGTCTCCGATTTTCTTGTGGCGCTGTGTGCGCACTACTAATGCTGTTGGCATGATGTTTGATGTTTAATGGTTAATGTTTCATTCCGAAGGGGGAAAGGAGGTGTCTCCGCGGCGATGGCCTCTGCTCCGTTTCGTTGATACAAAGATAGGACATGGGGCAGGGAGGATGGGAGGTTGGGGGAGGTAGGAGGAGGTTGGGAGAGGATAAGGGAGGTTATTGTTTCTTTTGTTTTGGATTTGTGACAAATAGGAGGTATATTTGTATTCGCATAGATGTGCGTAAACTGAATAAAAAGACATGGAATATGTTGGAAAACAGTAATCAGGATATGTGCTGTTTTAGCTCGTTTTGATGAAGTGCGTGAAGTGGTGGTATATGCCAATCTTGAAAACGAGGCATTGCGTGAGCATATAGACAGAGTGGGGGTGAGGATTTATGTGAAAAGGGGGGGAACCTTCTAAGAAGGCTCCCCGAAGACATTAATCATAAGCTGCACTTGTGCGGGCGTGTACCGTCGGCAATAAGGGTTCATGCCCGTGGCAAGCAGGCGTTGTTCCAGCCCGGGGGCGGTGCGTATCCATTCGTTCAGCCGGTTGACGGCAGTCTGCTGGGCAATGCCCGGAAGGTAGTACATGGCCAGTTCGCCTTTCCCGTAACTGCGGACGGGGAAGCGTGGCTCTGCAAAGGAATCATTCTGTTTCATCATATTCTTTAAAGTTCAGGTTGTATGTTTTCTTTAATAGGGATAACACGTGATTGCACAGTTTGCACATGCTTGCACCTATTCTCTTCTTTCCGTCTTGTAAAGATACGGATTTTTACTCGAATAACCTGCCTTGTTCTTCATTATTTTTCAACCAATTCTCATTGTCGAACTGCGTGTTCACCGGTCCCAGTTGCTCTCCTTGGGGGGTGTGGATGACGTCTTCCTCGCAGGGCCAGTAGCGTCCGTTCAGGTGGTTGTAGACGAACTTGGCCTCGGTGTGGGCGCTGCCCAGGTGCTTGAAGCGGACTTTCTCGATGTAGATGGTGGCTATCTGTTTCGTGTCGTTACGGTCTACCACGAGGCAGAAGTCGGACATGTTGGCGAAGTTGGCGGAGCCGTTGATGTCGTTCATCTCGACACGGCGCCGGGTGCCGTCCTTTTCGTTGCGGTTCACCTTGCGGGGGTGGGCCACGAGGATGACGAGGCACTGGTTGCGGGTGGCGAAGCGTCCCAGCTTGTTCAGCGTGTCGGTGATGTAGTCCATTTCCGTCTGCCCCGGTTCCAGACGTTGTTCCAGGCGGTTCATGGGGTCGATGACGAGGATGCGCACCCCTTTGCGGCGCACCACCTGGCGGGCTTTCTCCAGGATGTGGTCGATGCCGTAGCTCCCGTCGTCGGGCAGGATGTGCGACACGTTGCGGTCCAGCCAGCCCACTGCCTGCCCGTAGAGGGCTTCCGTCATGCCCGGTCCGGGGGTGAAGCGGTGGCCGGTCAGCTTCTCCGCCAGCTTGTGCAGGTGGTAGGCGATGGGCATGTTTTCGGGGCTGAAGAAGGCGATTTTCCACTCGTGGCGCAGGCAGAGGCGCAGCACCAGCTCGTCGGTGAATTCGGACTTGCCGTCGCCGGGGCGTCCGGTCATCACCAGCAGGCGGCGGGGCTCGAAGGTGCAGTGTTCGTCGAAGTTGTCCCAGCCGGTGTCGGCACCCCGCTGCAGGCCGTTCTCGTAGAGGGAGCGCAGGTCGTCGCGGCAGTCTTCGGCGGTGAAGATGCCTTCCAGGGGCACTTCTTCGGCTTGCTCGATGCAGATGCGGAGGCTTTCGGCGCCGTATTTCACCAGATGCTCGTTGGCATCCTTGCAGCCCTCGCCGAAGTGCACGATGCGGCAGCGTTCCACTCCGATGCGGCGCGTGAGTTCCTGCCGGAGCGACTGCCCTGCCGGGTCCTCGTCTACGGCGATGTAGATGGTCTGCTTGTCTTCGAAGTGCGACTCCACGAAGCGGTCCAGCCACGTGAGGTTGCTCTGGGCGCCGGCGGGCACGGAGACGACGTCCTTGCGTCCGGCGGCGATGACGGCTGCCGCGTCGAACTCGCCTTCGGTGATGATGCACTCCGGGGTGCCGAGGATGCTGTCCACGTTGTAGGGGATGAGCTCGGCGCCCTTCACCATCATGAAGTGCTTCAGGGCGCTGCGGTACTTGGTGTTGACGAGTGTCCCGTTCTCGAAGTAGTTGAAGCAGATGCAGTTCTCCTCCTGACTGCTCTCCGGGAGGCGCACCGTCTCTTCGGTGATGCGCAGGGTGCGCAGCAGCTCCTGCGGCAGGCAGCGGACGGTGGTCCAGTAGCGTTCCAGGTTCTCGGAGAGTTGCATCCGGGCAGGGTCGAAGGTGGGACGGCGGAAGTGCTGGGGCGGTGCGGCGGGCTTCCGGTGCATGTCGCGGCGTTGCTGCTTGAGGCGTTCTTCGGCGTCGTCGGGCACGTAGAGCTTGTAGCCGCAGTGGTGGCAGTAGCACAGGCCTTTGTCCAGGTCTACGGAGAGTGACTTGTTGCCTTTGTGTCCGCGGGTGTCGTTGCATTGCGGGCAGATGGTCTTGATTTTGCCGCTGATGCGGCCGCGGGTGTCAATGCCGCGTTGATGGAAATTTCTCATATAGGTTTGCTTTAGTAGTTTTCTGATAATTTTTTAGACGCAGATTTTAGTTTCAGGGCAGCCTGAGGGGTTGAAATGCCACACTTAGCGGGTTGAAATGCCACACTTCACGAGGGTAAATGCCACACTTGGGACGTGCTGAGGTGTGGCATTCGGAACGTTGACATGTGGCATTCGGAACGCTGACGTGTGGCATTCGGAACACTGACGTGTGGCATTCCGGATGCCGGAGTGTGGCGTTTCAGCCGGGGTTCTGTTTCGGCTTTTTCGATGACGGCGGCGGGTTTTGCGAAGTCCACGAACGGGTCGTTTCGTTCCAGAAGGCAGTATTGTCCGGTCGGGGCGGTGCTCCGTCGGGGATGGGGCAGCCCAGGTAGGTGCGCCGTCCGTTCACCAGCTGCTCGTAGCGGTAGGGGTTGGGCGGTGCGGCGGCAGACTGCTGCTTTTCGAGGCCCTGCAACAGCATATGCAGTTCCTGCGAGGTGCGCTGGCCGGCCCTTACGAAGTTGACGAAATATTGTCGGGTGTCTTTCATGTTCAGCAGCACATTGCCGTTGTCGTGCAGTATGACGTGCTGCCTGAATACCTCCACAGCCTCTTTGATGTGCGTCTTCAGCAAGCTGCCATAGCCGCTGTGCATGCAGGCCACGTCCAGCCAGGCACTTTCTTCGGTGAGTTTGTCTATCAGCGTATGCCAGGGTTCGATGGGAGCGGGTGTTGTTTGGGGTGATGAAAGTGCATCGGCAGCAGCAGCTTCTTTTTCTTCTGTTGTTGCTGTTGTTGTTTTATTAATATCTATAGTCTTCTTATTAGTATTTGTGGCGTTTTTAGCTAAATACTTGTTGTTTAGTGTATTGCTTGACAAATCAGACTGTTTTTTGCTTTTATTCCTCGATACTTTTTGCTGTTTTTCGTCATTTTTTGCTTTGGAATCCGGCTTTTCCTGAGTAGTTTTTTCCGTTTTTTCGCCTTTTTTGTGTAGGGGATTCAACTCTTTGGGCATAAAGTATCCGTCTTCTTCCAGTTCAAAAAGGTCGTATTCCAGGATGATTTTCTTAAGGTAGCATAAGGTGATTTTCTTGCTGTCGCAGTAGGCACGGAGATAATCCAGTTGCGCGCGCGGTTCTGGCAAGATTGACAGTTTTTCGATGATAATCCAGTAGGCACCCAGTCCTCTGAGTCCTTCGTTGTCTACCAAGTGTTTCATTCTGGGGTCGAACATTGACATTAAGGAGTGTTGGAAATAAAAATTCTTTTTCATATATATTTTTTTAGAGGGGAAAAGTAGTGCGTAAAGCGGGGCTGCTTGTTGTGGCGACGGCGTTTTCCGTAGTATTTTTCTCTTTGTTTGGTGATGCAAAGGTAGGGATAATAGGATAAGCCTGCAAATGGACTTTTGTAGGCTTAACGCATGCTTTGGCGTGTCCAGAAGCTATTGTATGGGTGTTCTGGCCTTCGTCTGGGGAACTGAAGCCTACAATGGTGAAATATGTGATTTTTTTTAAAAAAAGTTGATGGTGGAGCTCTTTCTTTGTGGGTTCCTTCACTTGCTACATTCGTAAACATTTGACTCACAGTGGCTATTACTCTCCGGACTTTGTTTTGTGCATACGTGTCATCTGCCGTATGTGGGCCAGACTGCGCAGTTCGCTTTGGGAGAAAGACGATTTTCCTTCCAACAAGCCGCCAATTGCCTCTGCAATGATTTCCAACTGATCCAATAATGGATTTCTACTGTGTGCAGTATTCTTTTCGATGCTTACTGCGTTTTGACCTCCGCTTTGGAGGGTCAAGGTTGTTTTTTTATGTTCATTATTAGTTAAAAAATATCTTGGCAAAGATACTTAATTATTGGTATTCTACCATTTACTATACGAAAAAGAAAAGTGCACGAAAAAAATGGGGGAGAATTTGTAAAACATCTATAAATCATTAACTTTGTACATGATTATTTAAATCAAATGGAAAAATATTTTGCAATCAAGAGTTATAGATGTACTGCGGTTTCCTATGATTGTTGGAGTCGTTCTGTGGCATTCTTTTTTTGAAGGTATTATGGGATTGGATATTCCGGATTCAGGGATACCGATATATCATACTACTTCTTTTTTTATATCACGTATTTTGGCTTCAGTGGCAGTTCCTTTATTTTTTTTTATTTCAGGGTATCTCTTTTTCTTTCGCACTGCCTTTTCTGTTGATGTCTATAAAAAGAAGCTAAAGTCAAGGATTAAAACCTTATTAATACCATATTTGTTTTGGAACTTTGTAGTACTTGTGGGACATTGGATTGTTACAGTTTTATCACCGGTACAATTGACATCAGGTGCTTATAAACAAGTGAGCGATTATACTGTTTGTGATTATCTGATTAGTTTTTGGAATATTAATGGAATGCCGGTAAATGGAGCTTTATGGTTTATACGTGATTTAATGGTCATGTTGGCCTTTTCTCCATTAGTATACTGGTGTCTTCGTTATTTTCGTTGGTATATATTGGTAGTGCTTGGTTGTATTTGGCTGGTAGGGGGAACTTTGGAGATTCCAAGAATGGATGCTGTCTTTTTCTTTTTTGTGGGAGCATGGTTTAGTATTACCGGACGTAACTTTGTTGCTGACTTTAAATCTTTTTTTCCTTGGGGAGTAGCCTTGTACTTTCTTTTTGCTATAGGTACAATTGGCGTAAGAGGAGCAGATGGATTTCTATATGTAGCCAATGCCGGCATATTATTGGGCATTGTATCGATTATAGCTTTGACTGCTTACTTTGTGGAACGGGAAAGATGGAAATCTTCTTATTTTTTGATAAGCTCTTGTTTTTTAGTGTATGCATGTCACCAGCTTCCCTTGAATATGTTCGTCCGTATTCTGTTTAAGTTTATGTCTCCCGTTTCTGATTGGCAATTTATGCTTATTTATATTGTTAGTCCTTTGGTGATTATTCTTGTTAATCTTTTGTTATACGCTTCGTTGAAAAAACTTTTTCCACATTTTACAGCCATTATTACAGGTGGAAGAGGTTGAATGAGAGCTTAATTTGTTGCGCATCCTTATCATAAAACGCCGTAGCCACGGGAATGTTTCTCCCGACTTCAGGTTGTAGTACAACGATTTGGATTCATAAATCATCTGGAACGTTTCCGTACAGAGTACCGGTTTCTTGGTTAGGCGGTTGATTTCGACAGCTTGTGTCATGGAACTTTCTACAAACAGCATGTTGTCTGTGGATGAACCGTATTCTTTGGCTTTGAAGGAGGCGTGGCAATTCGCCCGTTGGCGTGCAGCCATATCCGGCAGGTTCAGCATGACGAGCTTATTGTATTTTACATGGTTCTTCTGGAGCCAGGCTTCCGTCTCCGGACGGTATTTCTCCAAGCGTGAAGTGACCAGTGTGCCGATGGTGACTTTGGGAATGAATAGCGGAGGAGCGTTCAGCAGGAAATGACGGTACTTCTCGCCGTCGTCGTTCTCTTCCGGAGTGGGGTCTGCGCAAAGCACGCCGTCAATGTCCATACACGTTTTTTGCAGGATGGAGTGGTTCATTATGTTCCATTGGAAGAAACGGGGATAATCGACTATTTCGAAAAAATAGTCTACGGAATTGATTTGTAGTGGAACTGCATAAATGACGCAATATTGGATGTTGTATAAATGTTCTATGTCCTTCAGGAACTCGCGGCATTTCTTCATGGCTTTTCCCGTGGCTATGCTATCATCCACAACCAATACATTATGTATATTGTTCATGTTGAAAGTTTTCCCCCGTTCTCCGGTCTGATAGATATGCCCGTTGCGGAAAGAGTCTATGTCCGTGACCGGCAGGTTCAGGTAGAGCGCCAGCAGGTTGGCGGGAAACATGCCACTGCGGGGCACGCCGACAATGAGGTCGAAATCCCGTGGCAGAATGCTGAGATGTTGCAGGATGCAATGGTTTAGGTCGTCTATGTTACGATAGTTCATGTAGCTTTCTCCTTCAAAAAATTATCGATTATGTCGTATATTTTCTTTACACTGTGCCCCCAGCTGTGGGTCTCGGCAAAGGCTATGCGCTGTTTGGCAAGTTCTTCGTCATCGGCTTCGGTCACAGCACGGTCTATGGCCGAAAGCCATTCTTCCGGGGTGGTGGCCAGGTGCGTGTGATTTGCGAATATGTGGCGCATGGTGTGGGTACTGGTTGCGACAGTGGGTTTACCCATAGCCAGGTATTCGTCTATTTTCAATGGATAGTTACCGTCGGTAATGTCGTTCACCATTTGCGGGTTGATACAGACATCGTAGGCTGTGATGTAAGCGGGCAACTCGTCCACCTTTTTCTGCCCGGTGAAATACACATTTTTCAGGCTGTGGATGTGGTGTTGGCGAAAACCGTCGTCCTCCGGTCCGGTGAACACAAAATTGTAATCGGGACGCTGGCTTATTATTTGATAGAGCAGGTCTCCGTCAAGGCGGGTACTGTTTATCGTACCCATATATCCGATGATAGGGCGTGGAATGTCTTGCATGTCACCGGGTGTTTCGTATTTCTTGGCCGGATTGTACAGCTTTAGGTTTACGCCGGTTTCGATGGGGTAGGTATGGGGATTGTAGGCTTGCAACTCTGCGGCAAAACGGGTGGAGTTTGCCAGAACAAGGTCGGCCGAAGCAGCCAGTTCCGGTTCAAGACGGGTGCCGTGCCTGCGCCAGTAGGCTTCGCCTATGACGTAGTCGCGCCGGTAATAGATGCTAACAGACGGATGGATATACTCCTTCAGATAGCGGCTGCGGTAAATGTCTGTATCGATGAGGTGGATGTAATTTTTGAAGTCGAGCGCGGCAGCTGCTCTACAATCCATCGGGCTATGCGGGCATTGTTTTTTCTGTTGACGATATTGAAAAGCGGTGCAGGCAGGAAGTTGGCCGAGAACAACATGAAAGGACAGTCCAGCACCCACATGTTGGCGTTGATTTGCCGGAGCGGTGAAGTCTCTCCCTTGATGACAGCCATGCGCCGGATGTAGGACGGAGATTGTCTGTTCCCTCTCAGCCGGATGGAAATGTCCATCGGAGTGTTGATGTAGAGCACTCGGTTCTGCTTTGAAATTTCCAATGCAGTATTCTTGATGGTACTACCTATTTCGATGTCCCATGTTTGCAGGCTGGTGATGATGAAGTCTCTCATGATGTTTGCCGGTTACTGGTGAATACAGTGATATATCTTTACATATTCTTCTGCAGTGTGTTTCCAGGAGAACAGTTTTACACGTTCCAGACTGTAATTTACTTGTTGCTGATAGAGTGTCGCATCATTTTCCAGGCGTAGCAAGGCATCTGCTATTTTTTGCGGTTCTTGAGGGTCGACTAAAATGGCACCTTTACCGGCTACTTCGGGCATTGCCGAAACGTTGCCCGTCACTACGGGAGTGCCGCAAGCCATAGCCTCCAGTATCGGAATCCCGAAACTTTCACGCAAGGAAGGATAGAGAAATGCAAATGCTGCATTATAAAGGGTTGCTAAATCTTTGTTGCCGATATATCCCGGATAATACAGATGTTCTTTTATCCCGGTGATTCCTTCTTGCTGAAGAAGCTGGTCGATATATTCTTCTTTTAAATCGGCAATGAGAAGGGGGCGTTTCGTTTGGGATGCTTTCAGATACAACGCGTATGCTTTCAGGGTACGTGCCGCATTCTTTTTGGGGTCTGTATTTCCAAGAAAGAAAAGAAAGTCTGGGTGCGGTATGTATTTCTGCACAATACTCTCATCGGGTGTTTCCTGCATCGTAAAGTAAGCGCTGTAGCCGTTGTAAACGGCTTTAATGACTTCTTTGGGAAGTTGCAGCGCTTCGCGTATGCGGGTACACTCGAACTGAGAAACTGTAATAATATTTCTTGCTTTCTTCAGGATGCGGGGAACAATCAGGCGACGGTAATGCCATCCCATTTCCTGATAGAAGGAAGGACTGCGATGCTGACGCGGCTCCAAATAGATAATGTCATGAAGCGTCAGCACCAAAGGGACGGGACACCATAACGGGGCTGTATTCGATGTACAATGCAGCAAGTCCGCTTTCAGCTTCCTGACGGCCTGGGGCAATGCTATCTGCTCCCACAAAGGATAAGTAGGGCAGCGAAGCTCAATGATATGGAGGTTTTCCGATTCTTCCAGGCACCAGTCCTCCCCCGGAGCAACGAATACGTAATATTCATTACCGTCTTTCCGCTTTTGCAGTTCTTTCAGTGTCTCCAGGATGACAAAGTCCATGCCATGCTTGTCTTTGCGGAAAATGCGTTGGGCTTCGATGGCGATTCTCATTTTGCTGCCTTTCTTTTCTTTTTCCGTTTAAAGATTCTTGTGATGTGGCTCATGGAAGAGGTGACTACCAATATGGGCAGAGACCAGAAAGCGCTCCGGAATTTGCGGCTGATTTCCCCTTCGGGCATGGCCATCAAAAAAGTGATGAATAAAACGGCTAAAAGGGCATACCATTTTGTAGCAAGCGGCCACTCCAGGAATGTCATTGCCACGGCACATATCGTGATATATAAGATGAGCAGAAAACGGGATGGAAGTAGCCATTGGAATAATTTTTCGCATAAATCCCACTTTCCCTGTAAGAATGCTATCGGAAATTGTTGCAATGCCAGTATGGAGCTGCGATACTGTGAGCCCAACCAGCGTTGGCGTTCTTTGCTGTACCCCGATGTATCGTCCGTCTTTTTGCAATAGCAGACTATTTCTTCCATGTATTCGGTATATATGTTTTCCTTCAGAAGTTCCATTTCTGTAGCTTTGGCCAAATCGCTTCCTGATAATCTGGGAGCGATTTCCTGGAACATCTCAAAATCAAACATCATGCCCGAACCGATGAGGGCGGAGGAGAATCCCAGTGCCGTATGTGCCTTGCGGAAGAGGTGGTTGTTGATTTCTTCGCTGGTGGCGTTTAATACGGCGATGTTGGTATTCAGGTTTTCCGTCATGCGGTGGGCTTGGATGGCATCACATCCGGAGTAGTAGGCATTGTTGAAAAGCTCTAATGCGTTAGGAACAACTTTGTTGTCTGAATTGAATATGGTGATGGCATCGTACTCATGAGGAGAATAGCGCTCCATGACCTGCTGTATGGCATATATCTTTGTGCAATGTTCTTTATCGGGCACGACAATGTTGACCGGCATCTGGAGCAGCGTAACCAAATCTTCTTCGGACAGTTGTGTGGCAGCCACTGCGATGTCGTATTTTTCTCTCGGATACGTCTGCGTGTCAAGGAAATGATTGATGGACTCTATCACTTCCTTGCCGTTTTTCAGCACAACAAAGAGGACCAGGAACCGATGTCGCTTGGGGGACGGTGGATAGGGATTCTTGTATTTCCGCAAGGAGGCCAATGCATAGATAAACAAGTAGGCTACGGGGATGGCCAGCAATAAGAAAAGAACCGCGTCTGTCATTTGCAAGGCATTGTTGTTCTCGTCCATCCACCAGTCGGGATTGAATATGGAAAAAATGTCGTTCATATATGTTTTCTATTTAATATTTTCTATTTCTTTTTCATTTTTGTTGGGTCAGCAGTTGGTCGATATGCTCCCCGTTAATCAGGACTGACAAAAATAAAATGATTATAAATCCTGTAGGGAATTGAAAGAAAAAGGCATTTCCATAGGCACTTATCATTAGTCCGAAAATACCGCAAGCAATGGCCGTGAGTATTCCACGTAGCTCGTTATTCTTAATCCGAAACATGATAAGATAGCAACCTCTTAACAATGTACAGACATATATGGTAAGAAAAAGCACTAATCCTACAATGCCGGTTTCCATCCATATCTTGACATAAAAAGAATCATGGGGAATGAGTGTTGTGAGACGGGAACCATATTTTCTGGCTTCTACCCCTCCCAAACCAAGTCCTTCTCCGAAAGGTTTGTATTTTAGATATTCAGCCAATCTTTTTTGGTTTTCTTTGCGGACAATGTAAGAGGCATCTTTTGTAGGTCTGAAAGCTGTACGCATGCGTCTGATGGAAGTGTTGCTTTCACCGATATAGGTATGGGCGAAAAAGACATAAAAAAACAATCCGAAGAAGACTGTAGCTCCCATGAGCTTGATATTTTTACTGAGGAAAGTTAACAATATGATTCCTCCGATGGGGACAAACAGTGCACCGCGGGTTCCGGAAATGAACAAGGCATATATGGAACAGACGGCAATAATTGCATAATAGATTCTTATGGAACGTTCTTTTACGAAGATAGCCGAGATACCGAACAGAATGGCGGCAAAGCCCATGTTGGAACCGAAATTTCCGGCATCTGTGAAAAAGGAAAAATATCGGGTGACATCGGATAGAAGGTGTGTCTTGTACATTTCCGTTTCAATCAGCATGGTTGTTTCTGTCTCATCAAAACCTGCATATTTCTGGTAAACAGCTTTGGCTACGGCTGTCAATGTGAATATGGACAGAAAAAGCATAATGACGCGCAACCGCTTGTAGGAGGTCATTGTTAAAACGCCAATTAATGACATGACAAGGGTACTGTATATGATTCCACGGGAGTAAATCCAAGCTTCCGTGAGAGCTGTTGGATTCATGATTTCAGCCGCAGTATATATGGCCCATATGCAACCTCCGAACGTCAGAATGTTTTTGGTGTATTTCCATGCAATCTTACCTTGTTGGTGATAGGAATATATCAGGAGCGTCACAAGCAGGGTGACGGTTGCGACATCATACCAGACACTCAACCCACTGCCCTGCGTGTATCTGTACCAGGGAATGAAAAAGTAATTGAATGTGAATAGGAAACATACACCGGCAAAAGGGTTTCTTAATGCTTGTATTGCTATTATCAGGAAGAAAGGGGAAAGGCAAACGTATGCAGTGATATCCCAAGTACTGAATAATATGCTATAGATGAGCGCACCCAGTCCGATGATGAACACTAATAATGTTACCGCCAAGGGAGATATGCTATGTCCTTTGATATCCGTTTGCATTTATTTGACAGCTGCTGATTTTGATGTTAAACCTAATTGTGCCAACCGGCTGAAGAAGCTGTGAACCGGGGTGTGAGGAGGCAATTCTCCGGTGAAGCTTTCAACCACTTCGCGGTCTGCATTGTTGAGATACATAAATAGAGGAGTTCCTTCCAATTCTTCCTTTAACGGTTTCAACCGGGTGTCGTCATCTCTGCCCCACAATCGGGCGGCGTTGGCTATCAGCAAATTGAAATCTGCTTTTTTCAATACCGACATAGGTAGAGTTGCGGTACTGACAGCAGGATATTCCACTAAAATGATGTCCGGTATTTCTTCTGCTTCATTCAGAACCCAGAAGTCAGACAATTCTTGAGCTTGTACATATCCCTTGTTTTGGGTATCGAAATCGTGGTCATATTTTACAAGGCGCACTTTTATACCCTCAGTTTCCCAGTAATCAATGAAATATTTGGCAAGGAATGATTTTCCTTCACGTTTCTCCATGCTGAGCAGGTTTATGACAGTAGGACGGTCCGGGTGCAGGTAGTTGTTCAATTGCCGGCAACTATAGGCAGCGGCAAGCCGGTTACAGGCCTTGAGGAATCCACGATACTTCAAGTTGCTTACACCGTTGAATGCTGCAATGACAGAGAGTCCGGTCAGGCGTTTGCTGCGGTCCGGGTCGCGGAGAGTGCGGTCTAACAATTCAATCAGCAGGAAGTAGCCGCTTATGAATATCATACTGCCGAAGAATGCGGCAAGGACGTAGATAATTCTTTTTCTGCCATTGTCTGTCAGCGGATACTCGGGGGATGCTATGACCTGCAGGTTGGCAGTTGTCATCTTGATATTCTGCAAACGGAGGTGTGCTTCGGCAAGGCCTCCTATTTGTCGGCGATAATTGTCTTCGGCAATGCCTACGGCACGTTCTTTCCGCTTGATTTGAGTGCCTACGGGTGAGAATTCCCGGTATTGGTCGATAATGTCCCGTTGGCGGTCAACCAATACTTTCACTTCAGCTTTGGCTTTCGCCTCATTGATGCATGCCGTCAGCCATTCTGTCACCATTTCTTGAATGCCTACCCCTTCCTTGGAGAAACCATACTCGTTTAAATTATCGGAGAGATGGCTTATCTTTTCTTCTGCCTTTTGCAGAGCGTCTTTTCTCTTTGAAGTTTATCACTATTCTGCTGGCTCTGTTCTGTGGTGAATATTTCTTGCTCAAGAATACTTTGGTTCAGGGTACTAACTTTTTCCAGTTCTTGCAACAAATTAGTATTTGTGCGTATAATCTTGGCACGTATGTCCATTTTATTCTCTAACATCTGGCGTAAAGCCACTGCGCTTCCATAGTTTCGCTGCACTTCTTCCATACGGTCGTCCGTCGCATATTTGGTCAAAGCTAATGCCTTGGATTGCTCGTCGTAGTTGATGACTTGTTTTTGAACACTATAGTCTGTCAAATCATCTTCTTCTGCAGTAAGTGCTTTTTTGGCTATGCGCACTTGTTCTTCAAAATAGGCGATAGCACTGTTCGTGGCACTGAACCGGAGTTGCTCATAAGCCTTTAACAGTTCATCTTCCAATATCTTGAGGGTGTTTTGCGTAATACCGGGATCGGAGGAGGTATATACCAATTCTATCAGGTCGCTGGTACCCAGTCGTTTAATGGTGATTGTGCTTAATGCGCTATAACTGTAATAAGGGTAGGGACGGTTGAATATGGAATAGACAAAATTACTGCTGTTCTCTTTCCGGTAATTCATCAGATTATTTGTAGTTTTATCCAAAGAGGAACGGTCTACCAAAGCCAGCACTTCTTTAGGAAGGATTTGGACGAGCTGCCTATAATGTTTGGCTTGAATGTACATGTTGTCTTTCCACTCATCACCGTATACGAGGCTGGTTGCAAGCAGACGTACCGAAACCTTTGCCAAAGTGTTTTTGGACTTGCCTATATTGATGATATTGTCGAAGGTACTGTTGATATTGATAAGCTGGCTTCCGTCCAGATTGGTGCTGTTGGTTACACCTGCATATAGACTGCTGTTTACCGTATAACTGTATGGTAAAAACTGTGTAAAGTATATGACTAATGCTGTAACAAGGAGGCTTCCCCACAATAACCAATAACGGATGCGGTAAAAGAAGCTTGCCAAAAATTGTACTATATTCATAATTAGTTTTACTTGTCTGTTATAACTTTAACATTAGTCAGCATCTCTAACAATACGATTGAATTGTGTAAAGCTACGCGGCTTTGCTCATAATTAGTCACGGCACCGGTGCGGCGTGCACGTTCCAAAGAAAGTGCAATGATATCAATGGCTCCTTGTATGAAATTATTTTCAGATATTTTCATCTGTGCGTTATACAATGCAGCCGTTTCCGCTTTGGCCTTTATGGTAGCCAGTTGCTCGGTAACCGCATTGTAGGCTTCCAGAACTTTTAGCCTTCGCTCCTCCATAACTCCTTCCTGCGTGTACTGCAATTGCTCTATCTGATAGCGGTAGTCTTTCAGTTTCAGTGGTCGGTTGAACAAGTCTCCTAAGGTGATGCCGACGCTGGCCCCGACATTGAAGTTGTGCTGGGCACTTGACATCGTTGTCTGGTACATAGGAGTATACTCGTCACTGGCATTGCCTATAATATTGTAGCGTCCGTAGGAATAGTTACCGTTCAGTCTGAAGTAGTTCCACCAGTTCCGCTTTTCCAGGCGATATTGGTTCTTGAGTTGCTCTACTTGGGATTGGGCTCTTTTTACTGACGCATTCTCTGTCACTGCATCAAGAAAGACAGATAGAGGGGGCAATTCTAATTTCTCAATATCTATTGATGTCTTCGGACTGATTAAACCCAATGTGTTGACTTCTATTTTTTTATCCTCCATCTTGAGTTGCTCCAATATCTTGATGCGCTCCTCCCGTGTCAACTCCTGCTGCGCAGCCACAGACAAAGGTACCCCCAACAATCCTAAAAGGATTACACTGTAAATGATGGACTTGATATATCTTTTTATCATCTCTAAAGCCATATAATTCCTATTATCTTTATTTTTATACATTCTCTTTCTGCACAAACGCTGTCAGCGTCTTGCACAGTATCTTCATGTCCAGCCAGAATGAAAATTCTTTGGCGTACTTAATGTCCAGTTGCTTGCGCTCTTCGGCCGACATCTTCCCGGCACCGCCTCGTTTCTCCACTTGCCACAGTCCCGTCAGTCCGGCAGGGGCCATGAAGCGCTCGATATATGCGTCGCTGGTCAGCAGCTCGGCCTCGTAGAGGGGGAGCGGGCGGTTGCCCACGATGCTCATGTCTCCTTTGAGGACGTTGAACAGCTGCGGCAGTTCGTCAATGCTGTACTTGCGGATGAAACGGCCTACGCGGGTGACGCGGGGATCGTTCTCTATCTTGACAAACGTATTCTGTTTTTCTTGGGCCTTCTTTTTAAGGAAATCTTCTTCAGAGATGACAAAATCGTCCGAAATCAGCAGGGTAGCCTCTTCTTCAGAAGTGCCGGTCAGGTCGTCGAAGCGGATATCGGGCTGCTCGTCCGTAAGCTCTTCTTCTATCTTATATTGGTTGAGGGCGTTCAGCTCTTTCAGGCGCTTGTCGGCATTGGTGTACATGGAGCGGAACTTCAGGAAGTTGAATATCTGGTAGTTGCTGCCCACACGCTGGGACTTGTAAATCACTCTTCCCTTGCTTTCCACGCGGATGGCTATGGCTGTCGCGATGAGTATGGGAGACAGCACAATCAGTACGGCAACGGCAAAAAGGATGTCGAAGATACGCTTCCACATAGGCAGGTGGAAGGTGTTGAATATCTTACGGTGTGACTGGCTGAATTCCTGCAACTTATGCTCCTTGCGCAGTTGGAGGAATTTTGTCATTTTGCTGGAGGCTCTCTTCGCTGGCCATGGGGGAAAGGGTGTTGTTGACACCTGCCTGCAGATAGAGCTTGCGGTGTTCCTTCTGCAGTCCTTCGGTGATGAGGATGATGTAGACACGGGGGAAGCGCTTGTGCAGGAAAGTGATGTTCTGGCTGTCCTTTTGAGGGGTGCTTTCTTCGTAAAGAATGGATGTGTTGTACCGTTCGCGGATACCGTCGATGACTTTCGCCGCTTTGTTGCAGGATGAAACAGCCATGAACATGCCTCCCGTAATTTTGCTCAAGTGGTCGATGGTGACGCGGTTGCTACCTATGTAGATATAATATAACATATCCATTGATTTTGTCGTTTAGAGAAATTTCTTGATACGGGCCTTCAGCTCCATAGGATTGAAAGGTTTCAGTATGAAATCCTCGGCTCCGGCTTCGAGCAGGTTGATGCGCTCGGTGGTACTTTCTTCACTGGAAAGCATCACAACCGGAATGTCCTTGAAAAGTGAATTGCTTTTCAGATATGCCAGGAATTCACTGCCGGTCATCTTGGGCATGCGTATGTCCGAAATGATGAGAGCGGGTTCGTTCCCCTCATTCAGCCATTCTATGGCCCTGACGGGATCTTCGAAATAAACCAGCTCATTCTCTTTCCCTAAATAGACCGAGAGTACCTTGCCTATGGCAGGTTTGTCATCTACAAATAATATTTGTTTCATTGTTTATGATAATTGTTTGCTATATTTATCTATATACATTTTCTTCTACCGGGTGTTCGTACCATTCCGTATACTGGGTTCTGTCTTGGGCCCAATAGATGAATTCCGGATATGCGCTTGCCTCGGGGATATCAGTACGTGACACATTGATTGTTTCTTTGGGATAGCGGAAGCCATACGGCACGCAGATTGCCCACGTGTTGTTGCCTGCCAAGTCAAGATTCTCTTGCTGTATGGTTCCGGCGGCAGTGGCGCCATATCCCCAAAATTCGTAAAGATGGACTTCCATGCGTTGTTCCATGCTTTTATATTGATAACAGATGAAGAAGTCCAGATTGTCTTTTGAGAATGGGGGCTCTGTCCGGGTTTGGTCTGCCAGTTCAATAATGACTTCATAAGTGTACTTTTTGGCGGTTACTCCAATGCCGGTATTTACCATCTCACCCGGTTCAACTCCGAATACATTGTGCACCTCGCCTGCGATGGGGATTACGACACTCGGATCGGAATCTTCCATGTAAGTAACGTTGTTATACCTGAATTTGTTGTACGAGCTGTTGAATGACTCCTGGAAACGCGAATCGTCGCCTCCGGTCTTGACTTCCCGGATATCGGATTTATTGATTCCGGTAATCCGGAGCCCTACGCCCAACGGCTTGCTTGCTCCTGCTGCAGCAAGGGTCACGTCGAGCTGTATGCGCTTGATGTGGTTCGTCTTTTTCTCGCGGTGATAGTAGGTCTCCACGTCCAAGACCACGTCGTTGAAGTCATAGTCGCCTACCAACGGGAAGTTGTCTTCGAATACGTACGTATAGGAGACCGGGTCTGTAGGGGTTTCTGAGCCGGACTCGTCCGGAGTATTGCCTTCGCCCGTACAGTCTCCGGCAGGAATGGTGATGGGGGATTCTCCCCATTTGGATATGGTTCCTTCGGTGTTCTTGATGGCATCAAGGAATTTGGCTTCCCACCAGATATCCTCGGTGATATCATCGTCAATTTCTTTCACTTCATAATGAATGTTTCCCTGACTGGAGAAATTTCCTATATCTTCAATTTTATTGATTTTTACCAGTGCATATTCATTGTTTGGACCCATAAATTGTGCTTGTGACAATTCCGCTTCATCAAGTACGGTTATCATGGAGTTGTCACCCATCGTGATTTGGGTGTTGTAATTGTTGCTATGGTCCCCGAAATCCTCTATCTCTGCAGAAGAGGTGTCTCCCATGTTCAGTGTGCCTACAAATTCTTCCGCATATAGATAGCATCCGTTGTCTATAGTGATGTTGCTGTCGGTTTTCCCGATATAGGCTTTGCCCTGGTTGATGAATTTGCATCCGCTGTCGAAATTCATTTCATCGACACGCACGGTACCGCAATTATAGAATGCTCCTCCCTGGCTGACATGGAAATCATCTATTTCCATAGTGCCGGCATTGTAGTTGTAGCTGCCTCCGGATGCATTGGTCAATTCGATGTCGTTCCCTTTGATGGTTCCACCCGCGTAGACGATAAACCGGCTGGATTGCACTAAAGTGAAGGTGTGCTCGTCCGGTATCACGATTTCCCCTCCGTCAATCACATAGAATTCGAAGCCTCGTTCAACGGTCATGTTGTTCCCATTGGGTTCCCAGCTGCCTTCAATGATGATGATGGCCGGATTGTCACTTCCCATGCCGTCCTTGCTGATTTTATTCCTATATATATTGTCTTTGGAGATTTTGTAGGCTTTTCCGTTTTGAAAATCGGTATTCGGCCTTATTTCTTCGGCACTTGATAGCATTGCGGTGATTTCTGCCTCGGACTTTTCCGGTGAATAGGTCTCGATGCTGACACTGCGTGTCCATGCGGCACGTGTAGTTGCAGGGGAACTGCCGAAAGCGGCGTGGAGCTGACCGTTTTGGATGGATACGTATTTTACTATGTTGCGGCTGTGTGCATCGGTGCGACACACAAAAGCGCTCGTCAGTACAGAAGGACAGTCCATGACGGTGGTAAATACAGTTGCATTATTGGCGGTGCCTTCTGCCAGCAGTTTGGCGGATGACCGGCTGATTAAGGGGTTCTTGTCGTAAATACGTATGGTGTAGTCGATGCCGGTATCTTCGGATACAGAAACATTGACCCGGACCTGCTGAGTCATTTTCCAATCCATAGCCGGGTCTATGTTCTTGACCGGAAACCTATCCTGATAGGCTGCTTTCACTTTCTCGGGGTTAAAAACATCGTCTTTACAACCCTGCAGCAGTATACTCATTGCAAGAATAACAAGCGGCAGAAAGCGTTTGTATTGGATATTCTCTCCCATATTTTACATTTGTTTTGCTTGATTGTAAGCAAAAGTACGTTTATTTAAACTAATAAGCTTTATTAATGGGGGATAAAAGCGTGTTGGTTAACGCTTTTTAACGATTTTGCATGGATAGATAATGCAAGTTTGTCTTGAAAATTATCAATATTACTAAATGCCCTCTGTATTGCCGCTTTACTAAATCTTGGTGATTTCTCCTGCCAGGTCGGAATTCATGCGGTGGCGGATTTCGGCTTGGTTCAGTCCATGCCCCAGGAGGAACATGAGTTTGGTGACGGCACATTCGGGGGTACTGTCATAGCCGCTGATGACACCTGCTTGGAGAAGTTGCAGTCCGGTTTCGTAACGTCCCATCTCGACTACGCCACTTTGGCATTGGGTGATGTTGACGATGACAATGCCACGTTCGCTGGCTTCTTTCAGCTGGCGGATGAACCATTCTTTCTGGGGGGCATTGCCGGAACCGAATGTCTTGAGGACAACGGCTTTCAGGCCGGGAACATGGAGCACGGAGTTGATGATGCTTTCCTGGATGCCGGGAAAGAGGGTGAGCACTACGACATTGGTGTCGAAAAGGTAGTGCGGCTTCATGGGGCGTGACGGGTCGGGACGGTGGATGAGGTGCTCGTTATAACGGATATGGATGCCTGCCTTTGCCAGTGCGGGATAGTTGAAGGAGCGGAAAGCGTTGAAATTCTCGGCATTGATTTTGGTGGTACGGTTGCCCCGCATCAGCTCGTTCTCGAAGAAGATGCACACTTCGGGGACGATAGGAGTACCGTCCGGATGCTTGGCGGCGGCTATTTCAATGGCGGTGATGAGGTTCTCTTTCCCGTCGGTGCGCAGGGTGCCGATGGGAAGCTGGGAACCGGTGAGGATGACCGGCTTGGAAAGGTTCTCGAGCATGAAACTGAGGGCGGAGGCTGTATAGGCCATCGTATCGGTACCGTGCAGGATGACGAAGCCGTCGAAATTGTCGTAGTTGTAGTTGATGATTTTTACAATCTTTGCCCAGAGGGAAGGCTCCATGTCGGAAGAGTCGATCGGTGGGTCGAACTGATAGGAAGAGATGCGGTAGTTGAAGCGCTTCAGTTCGGGAACATGCTGTAGCAGTTGGTCGAAGTTGAAGTTCTCAAGCGCACCGGTCTCGGGATTTTCTATCATTCCGATAGTTCCGCCAGTGTAAATCAATAGTACGGAAGGGCAATCGACTTTCATGATATTCGTATTAGAGCTTTTTTCGGGCACAAAGATAGTGAAATATGAGATGGGGAGAAAATAAAAGAGACAAGTCTTTGCAGATTTTGTCTCTTTTATTTTTTCATTGCGAAAAATATATTGTATGAAATTTGAATAAGCTCACTGTTTCAAATCTTCCTTCAACTGCCTGATAGCCTTTTCCGCATCTCCTTCCTTCTCGTTGAGCAGCGTGACGAAGCGGCTGCCGATGATGGCACCGGAAGAGTGGGCGCAAGCGGCGTCAAATGTCTGCTTGTTGCTGATGCCGAAGCCAACCATGCGGGGATTGCGCAGGTGCATATCCTGTATCTTTTTGAAGTAGGCTTGCTTCCGGGTGTCGAAGTCTTTCTGGGCACCGGTAGTAGCAGCGCTGGATACCATATAGATGAAGCCGTCGGTGTGGGCGTCTATTTCGCGGACGCGGGCTTCGCTGGTTTCGGGGGTGATGAGCATGATGACACGGATGTCATACTTCGAGGCGATGGCTTTGTAACTCTCTTCGTAATCGCGGAAAGGGAGGTCGGGAATGATGACGCCATCGATGCCGCATTCCACGCACTTCTGGCAGAAGGCTTCGAAGCCGAACTGCATGATGGGATTGAGGTATCCCATAAGGACAAGCGGGATGCGGACATCGCGACGGATGTCGCGCAATTGTTCGAAAAGCAGACGGAGGGACATGCCGTTGTGCAGGGAGCGGGTGGCGGCATTCTGGATGACAATGCCGTCGGCCATGGGGTCACTGAACGGAATTCCGATTTCAATCATGCTGACTCCGTTTCTTTCGAGGGCACGGATAACGTCGGCAGTACCGTCGAGGTTGGGACAGCCTGCACAAAAGTAAATGGACAGCAGATTCTTGGGGCTGTCCTGGAAAAGTTGGTTAATGCGGTTCAACATACTATTTCTATTTACAATTTTACAATTTACAATTTACTATTTGGCTGCGCAATATATGCTGCATGGTACGATTTACAATTTTACAATTTACTATTTACTATTTACCATGTACAATGTACAATTTGCCATGTGGCGTATATTGCGCAGCCAAATAGTAAATAGTAAATCGTCAAATCGTACCTCCCTTGAGTTCTTTCAGGAAGTTTGAGATGCGTTCCACATCCTTTATTCCCGGTGCCGTTTCGAAACGGCTGTTGATGTCGATACCTGCGAAATAGGGATGGCGGAACTCCCGGAGGGCTTTTACGCTGTAGGGGTTGATGCCGCCGCTGAGCAGGAACGGGATGGGACCGTTGTAGCGGTGCAGAAGGTTCCAGTCGAACTGGTTGCCGGAACCGCCGTACTGTGGGGTCTTGGTGTCGAAGAGGTAGTAGTCGCACAGACCATTGTAGGCAGATACGGAAAGCAGGTCCTTGGGCAGCAAGATGGAGAAAGCCTTGATGAGGTGCAGGCCTGCATTGTGCAGGGAACGGCAGTACTCGGGAGCTTCATTGCCATGCAGCTGGATGTAGTCCAGGCCGAAACGGTCGGTATACATCAGGATGTTTTCCTTACTTTCGTTGACAAAGACGCCGACGCGCTTGGCGCAGGCTGGCAGATACCCGGGCATCTGGCACAGACAACGGGGAGATTTTGGGTAGAAGATGAAACCAATCATATCTACACCTTGCAGTTCTACATTGCGGATGTTTTCTGCTTCGGTCATTCCGCATACTTTGATGAGAGGAGACATTTTATTTACGATTTACAATTTACTATTTACAATTTGGCTGCGCGATGTAACGCTGTATGAGAGACTTTTGTATTTACAATTATCAACTTTCAATTATCAACTTTCAACTTTTAATTATCAATTAAGAGACTGGCTTGGATGAACTCTTTCAGGGTTTCGCCCGGATTGGCTGTTTTCATGAAGGTTTCGCCGATGAGGAAACCGCGGAAGCCGGCGGCACGCAGGCGGCAGATGGTTTCGGGGTCGGAGATGCCGCTTTCGGAGACAAGGAGCGGGGATGCCGGTCCGTGGGTGGCTTCGCGCAGTTGCCGGGCTATCCGGAAGGAGTTCTCCACATCGGTGACGAAGGAGCCGAGGTTGCGGTTGTTGACACCGACCATGTCGACCTCCTTATTTATATAGGAGAGTTCCGAAGGGCTGTGGATTTCGAGCAATACCTCCAGCCCGAGTTCGTGGGCTTGGGTGGTGAGGGTGCTGCACTGCTCCGGACTGAGGCAGGCGGCAATGAGCAGCACGGCGTCGGCACCTACAATGCGGGCTTGCAGAAGCTGGTACTCGTCGATGATGAAGTCCTTGCGCAGAATGGGGATGCGGACGAGCGGACGGGCCGTGCGGATGTCGCGCAGCGTACCGCCGAAGAACTTCTCATCCGTCAGGATGGAGAGGGCGGCGGTGCCGGCGGCTTCGTAGGAGGCGGGTATTTCCTCTGCCCGGGCAGCCTCGTTTATCCAGCCTTTGGAGGGTGAACGGCGTTTGAACTCGGAGATGATTCCTGTAGAAGAAGCGGCAAGGGCCTGCTTCATGCTGCGGCGGTGGGCCGCATTCTCCCGGATGATGACTCCGGCTTGCTCCTGCAACTGTTCCAGAGAGACGGTTTGCTTTTGCAGTTCAATCTCTGTTTGCTTATGGGCGATGATTTCGGACAGTATATCTTTCATTGCTTCATTTATTAATCTCGATAAATTTTTTCAGTGTCGCCAGCGCCCGTCCGCTCTCCAGCGATTCGCGTGCGATGGCAATGCACTCTTCAATCTCTTTCTGCGGCTCCATCACCTGGATAGCAAAGGCGGCGTTGACAATGACGCATTGCGTTTGTGCAGGTGTGGCATGCCCCGTAAGGATATTGTCGAAGATGCGGGCGGCATCTTCCTTGCATGCGCCGCCGAAGAGTTCTTCGGGACGGGCATCCTTGAAGCCGAGAGCCTGCGGACGGTAAATCCGTTCGTAATTGCGCGTCATAACTTTGAATTCGTCCGTGAGGGAGATTTCGTCGTAGCTATCGAGACTGTTGACCACGGCAAAGTCAATGCCGAGCTTATAGAATACGTTGGTGTATAGGCGCATCTGCGAGAGGTCTGCCACACCGAGCAGCTGGTATGCCGGACAGCATGGATTCACCAACGGGCCGAGCAGATTGAACAAGGTGCGCACTCCCAGCGTCTTGCGTACGGGACCGACAAACTTCATCGCCGGATTGAAAAGCTGGGCATGAAGGTAGGCGATGTTGCACTCCTCCATGCTGCGTTTCAGTGTGTCGGGGTTGTTGGTGAAGCGTACGCCGTGCTGCTCGATGACATTGCTGGCTCCGCTCACGGAAGTGGCTCCGTAGTTGCCGTGCTTGGCAACCTTGTAGCCGGCTCCCGCCACCACGAAGCAAGCGCAGGTGGAGATGTTGAAGGTGTTCTTTCCGTCGCCTCCCGTACCCACAATGTCGATGGGGCGATAGGGGGCGAAGTCGATGGGGAGGCGTGTCTCCATCAGTGCTTCGCGGAAACCGATAAGCTCGTCCACAGTGATGCTTCGCATCTGGAAGGCAGTGAGCAGGGCTGCTATCTGCGCCTCAGGATACATTTCCTTGGTGATGTTGAGGAGGATTTGTTTGGTCTCCTCCGACGTAAGCTCTTCGTGATTGAAGAGACGGGTGAGTATTGCTTTCATCTTTTTATTTACGATTTGACGATTTACGATTTGACGATTGAATTTACTCTTTTTCTGAAGTGCCTCATTTGAAAAGCCAGTTTTTTACGATTGTTTTTCCGTCGGGTGTCAGTACAGATTCCGGATGGAACTGGATGCCGTGTATGTCATACTCCCGATGTTTCAGCGCCATGATTTGTCCTTCGGGGCTGATGGCGGTAACGGCCAGCGCTTCGGGAAAGTCCTCCGTATCGACCACCCAGGAGTGGTATCGTCCGACGGGAATCCTATCGGGTAAACCGCAGAAGATATAGTCTTCTTCGAGAGAAATACCTTCATAATCCTTCCCCCCTAATCCTTCATCCCTAATCCTTAATCCTTCCCCCTTCATTCTTATCTCCGTCTGTACCCCATGGAACACCTCTTCCAGATTGACCAGCTTTCCGCCGAACACTTGTCCGATGGCTTGTTCGCCCAGACAGACACCGAGTATGGGTTTCCGTCCGGCATAGGTGCGGATGACATCCAGCAACAGTCCGGCTTCCTCGGGGACACCGGGGCCGGGTGAGAGGATGATTTTATCGTATGGCTCCAATTCTTCGAGCCGGAATTTATCGTTGCGCAGCACATCCACTTCTGCGCCAAGCTCTTTTACCAGATGGGCAAGGTTGTAGGTGAAGGAGTCGTAATTGTCTATGATAACTGTTTTCATCTATTTATTTACTATTTACGATGTACGATGTACGATTGAAGCTGCGCAATGTACGCCGCATGGCAAATTGTACTTTGTACATTATACATGGTACATGAATTTACATTTTCTCCGCCATTACGATTGCCTTTTTCAGTGCTCCCAGTTTGTTGTTCACCTCTTGCAACTCATATTCTTCATTGCTCTTGGCCACGATGCCGCCGCCTGCCTGAAACCAAAGTACACCGTTGCGACTGACGAAGGTACGGATGGTAATGGCCTGGTTCAGTGAACCGTTCAGTCCGATGAAGCCGATGCAACCTCCGTAAGCGCCGCGATTGTGCGGTTCCAGTGCTGATGAGTTGCATGGCGCGTACCTTGGGTGCGCCGCTCAGAGTGCCTGCCGGGAAGGTGTCGATGAAGGCCTTGACGGGGTCGGCCTCTTCGCGGAGCGTACCGCTGACGCGGCTTACCAGGTGGATAACATGACTGTAATACTGCATTTCCTTGTAGAAATCCACTTTTACATCGTGGCAGTTGCGGGAGAGGTCGTTGCGGGCAAGGTCCACAAGCATCACGTGTTCGGCGTTCTCTTTGGGGTCGTCGTGCAGGTACCGGGCATTGAGGGCGTCCTGCTCTGCATCGCCGGTGCGCTTCGTGGTTCCGGCAATGGGGTCGATATAGGCATGGCGGCCTTCGATGCGGCAATGGGTTTCGGGAGACGAGCCGAAAATGCGGAAGCCTCCCGAAGTCGAAATAGAACAGATAAGGAGAGGGTTGATGCTGCGCAGGGCACGGTAGAGCTTGAAGTCATCGCCCGTGAAACGCTGCTCGAACCGGCGGGAGAGGACTATCTGGAAAACGTCGCCGCGCAGACAGTGGGCGATGCCCCGGCGGATATTCGCCTTGTGCTCCTCGTCCGTAAGCGGGGAGGTGGTGGGGCCGATGGCGCGGAAATCGTAGGCGGTGTAGTTGCGGTTATGGATGGCCTTCTGTACCTGGTCCAGTCCGCTGGTCTCGCCGGGCGCCAGCATCTCGAGGAGCAGCATCTCATTCTTGAAGTCGTTGAAGACGATGAGGTACTTATATAATATGTACAGCATGTCCGGCGCATCGTTGGTAGCTTCGCGGCTGTCCTTCACGGGGATATTCTCGAAGTAGCGGACAGCATTGAAGGAGGTGTATCCGTAGAGTCCGCAGTAATTGCTGTATTCGCCCTCCACGCGGAAGCGGCAGAGGAAATCGTTCAGTGCGTTTTCCACCCGGTATTTTTCGGTTATGGGATGCTCTTCGCGGCTGTCGTCCGGCAGACGGAAGATAGCCGTGCCGTGGTCTATGCTGACACTTGCCAGCGGACACAGAGCGATGAACGAGCGGTTGTTCTCACTGCCATGATAGTCGGAACTCTCCATAAGTGCGCTCTGCGGAAAGATGTCGCGCACCTTCAGATACGTGCTCACCGGCGTATGCAAGTCACCGAGCATGGTGCGGCTGATTGTTTTATAATCATATTGTTTCATTGTATCTTGTATTTTATTTCATTGCATCTCGTATTTTCAAATAGCTCATCACTTATCACTTATAACTCATCACTCAAATACGTCTCTATATCCTTATCCCCCCGTCCCGACACCGTCAGCACCACCACGTCCGTCGGCTTGAACCTCATCTTCTCCAGCGCACCCAGTGCGTGGGCACTTTCCAATGCGGGGATGATGCCCTCGAGCCGGGTCAGTTCGTAGGCGGCGCGGATGGCTTCGTCGTCGTTGACGGCGAGGACGATGGCACGCTTCTGCTTGGCAAGGTTGGCGTGCATGGGGCCGATGCCCGGATAGTCCAGTCCGGCAGAGATGGAATAGGGCTCTTCTATCTGTCCGTCCTCGTTCTGAATGACGTAGGTGCGTGAGCCGTGAATGATTCCCATCTGTCCGAGGGCGATGGTAGCGGCAGTCATACCCGTATCTATTCCTTTACCACCGGCTTCGGCGAGGACGATCTGCACGTGCGGGTCGTTGACGTAGTGATAGATGGTGCCGGCTGCATTGCTTCCTCCGCCTACGCAGGCGATGAGGTAGTCGGGGCATTCGCGTCCCTCGTGTTCAAGGAGCTGCTTCCTTATTTCTTCGCTGATGACAGACTGCAGGCGTGCCACCATGTCGGGGTACGGATGCGGGCCGACGGTGGAACCTATCACGTAGTAGGTGTCCGAGGGATGACAGCACCAGTCGCGGATGGCTTCGTTGGTGGCGTCCTTCAACGTCATATTGCCACTGGTGACGGGAACGACGGTGGCGCCGAGCATCTTCATCTTCTCCACATTGACGCGCTGGCGCTCTACGTCGGTCTTACCCATGTAGACGATGCATTCCATGTTCATCAAGGCGCAGACGGTGGCTGTGGCCACCCCGTGCTGCCCGGCTCCGGTTTCGGCGATGATGCGGCGCTTGCCCATGCGGCGTGCCAGCAATACCTGCCCGATGCTGTTGTTGATTTTGTGGGCACCGGTGTGGTTCAGGTCTTCACGCTTGAGGTAAATCCGGCAACCGTACTTCTCGGACAAGCGGTGTGCCAAGTAGAGTGGGGAAGGGCGTCCCACGTAGTCGCGCAGCAACTGGTCGTATTCACGCTTGAAGTCCTCACTTTGCAGCACCTTGAGGTAGGTGTTCTGCAACTCTTCTACACATTTGTGGAGGATTTCGGGAACGTATGCTCCGCCGAATTCTCCGTAATAACCTTCTTTGTCAACTAAGAAATTCATCATGTTATTTACTATTTGACGATTTACTATTTACTATTTCAGAAATCAAAACGCATTATTGCTTAAACGAAAAAAGCCCCGTCGCTTGGTGCGACAGGGCTCTTTTTGTTTTTTACTATATATTACATATATACATACGAGCGCTGCTCCCTTACGACTGTCGGAGTTGTAACGGGTGCCACCACCAATATGTATTTACGAACATTGTTTTCATTGTCTTTTTTTGTTTTATCGGGGGCAAAGACAGTGCAAACCGAATGTATAATAAAATGAACTTGTTCATTTTTTATGCTGAGGTGCAGCCTGTCTTCGTTTTCGCGACAAATATAAGCACTTTGTTTTAACTGCCAAAATAAATATGACTTTTTTCCCGGATTAAAACATTTTTCTTGAAATATTGTTCTTATAAGTGTAGTAAAAACGAATATTCATTCAAAAAAAGAAAGGAACAAACTATGAATAGAAAACATTTAGTTGCCATAGGCGTGGTTATTGCTGTACTGTTGTTATTATACTGGCTCTTTGTGGCCGAAGATATGAATGCTGGCTGAATGTAAACTGATTTTTCGGGACTTTCGTGTGGAGTTATTCGGATAAAGAATGTATCTTCGCAAAAAAACATAAACTCATGAAAGGATTAAGTTATTCATTTTTGCGTGCGATATGTGCGCTGATATCGGTTTGGTATTGGTGATGTTTCCCGATGAGGCCGGTGATTACTTTGTAATAACGATAGGTGTCGTGTTTCTGATACCTTCGCATTATTAAGTATCATCGGATATTTTGCCATGAGAGCACGGAGATGCGCAGCCGTTTCCCTGTCGAGGGGGTGGGCAGCCTGCTGTTTGGCTTGTGGCTGATCATTATGCCCGGTTTCTTTGCGGACCTGCTGACGTTTGTATTGGGATTCATCCTTGTACTGGGAGGAGTGCAACAGATTGCATCGCTTTCTGCAGCCCGTCGCTGGATGCCGGTTCGTGTAGGATTTTATATGGTTCCGGTGCTCATTCTGATTGCAGGGCTGGTTGCCTTGTTCAATCCTACGGGAGTACGCTCCACGGCATTTATCATTATCGGTATCAGCAGTCTGGTCTATGCGGCTTCGGAACTGCTGAACTGGTTCAAGTTTACGCGTCGCCGCCCGAAGACACCGGATGCTTCAGTAAAGGCAGTGGACGATATTGAGGATGCACAAATTATAGAATAAAAAAACAGACCATCTGTTGAGGTTGAACAGATGGTCTGTCAGGAGTAAACGGATGGTCTGTTCATGCCACACGGACCATCCGTTTTTATTGTTTCAACCATTCATTTATCAGCTCCATCACTTGCTTCTTTTCCTCTTCGGGCAGTGTGCCGATGCGTGCCCGATGGCTTCCACCGGGCTCTACGAATACATGGATGTTTTTCTTTCCTTTCAGCCAGGTCACTCCGGCAGCCGTCCACGGGTCGTTCTGTCCGTAGATGAATATCATTTTCGGGTCATTCTCTTTCAGGAACTTCGTGATTTTCTTGCTTAGGGTCTTGTCGAAGGGCATGTCTTTCAGCTCTTCGGGGAGCATGAGGCGATGCAGGTAATCCTTGCTCGATTGGATGGAAAGATACTTCTTGAAAGGCTTCGTATCGTAGCCGTAATAGCCCAGTTCGCGGGCGGCCTGCACGAAGAATGAGGCTGTGGGACTGTCGGCAATGAAGTAGTCGGGATTACTGATGTCGAGCAGATGGGCAAATATCTCATCGTCCGAGGCCGTGGTGGCAGGGATGCTGCTGACGGGAGTTCCCCACTGCCAAAGGGCAAAAGAATACTCCAGCACGCAATAGTCGTATATCTCTTCAACGGGCGCACGGAACTTGAGTCCTTTTTCATTGCAATATTTCTCAAAGCGGGGGAGCAGTGCGGCTTTCCGTTTCAACACTTCCAACTGGAAGTCCTCAATCCGTTTGCGGTCCTCCGGAGTAGACACTTTCCTGAGGAAAGGCTCGTGGCGTCCGTCTTCCACCCCGTAGCAGAGCGGAGCTACATAAGGCACGGAAATATCCACGTCGTCTGGATAGAACGTGCGGTAGAGCAGGGTAGTCTGTCCGCCTTTGCTGATGCCGGTCGCAATCCATTTGCCGGGATAGATGCTTTTAAAGGCGTTGCGGACGGCGTGCAGGTCGTCGGCAGAATTCTCGGCGGTGAGGTATTGCCAGTCTTTAGGCTCAGGGGTGGATTCCAGGAAATAACGGTATTCCACAAAAATCATGTTGGCATCGAGCAACTCGGAAAGTTCCTCGCGATACTTGGGATTGAGGGCATAGGCGGCTCCATAGCCTTCGGTTACAATCACCGTGGGACGGTCGAAGCCGACGTGGGAGACAATCACACGCTGGCGGAAACTGCCCTTTTCGGGACGACGGTGGTCCAACGGCTGGGTGAAATAGGTTACATACTTCTCGGAGAACCGGGTGGACTCCAACGGACGGGTTTCCGTAATGGCGGAAATCCGACCCAGTTTTTGCTGCAGATCGGTTTGTGCCGGGGCGGCAGCCGAAACGGACAGCAAGGCAAACAGCAGGAACGCTGCATAGCAGTTACGTAAATTCTTCATGATGACAGGATTGTTTTATCTGACGGGCAAAGATAGGTTATTTCCCGCTTACCGCCAACAGTTGGCATGGACGAAAAAAAGAGAGAGAGAACTGCCTCGCGGCACCTCTCCCCCCTGCAAACTTAAAACAACCAACAAAAGAATGAGATAGGGATTAAGGATTCATCCTTCATCCTTCATTTTTCATCTTATAAACAGTAACTCGCGATATTTGGGCAACGTCCACATCTGATTGTCGACGATGAGTTCCAGCTTGTCGATGTGGTAACGGATTTCTTCCATCATCGGTACGATGTTGTCGTGATAGGCGATGGCTTTTTCACGTTCACTCTCAATTTTGTTGGCCACTTTGCGCGCCTCGATCATGGCATCCACATGCTCCTTGATGAAGGCGGTACGGTCGGCAATCTCTTCGATGAGTTCCAGATTCTTGGCAGACAGTTTTGCAGCCTTCTCTGCGGGGAACAGGTCTTTCATCTTGTAGACGTTGTCAATCAAATCCGACTGATACTGTGTAGCTACGGGGATAATGTGGTTCATGGCCAAATCTCCGAGCACGCGGGCTTCAATCTGTATTTTCTTGGTGTACATTTCCCATTTCACCTCGTTACGGGCTTCCAGTTCCTCTTCGTCATGACACCGATGGACTCGAACATCCGGATGCTCTCCGGTTTCAGGTAGTTGTCGAAAATGACGGGAACACTTGTCTCGCAGTCCAGACCGCGGCGGGCTGCTTCGGCTTTCCATTCATCGCTGTAACCGTTGCCGTCAAAGTGGATGGGTTTGCAGACTTTGATGTACCGGCGAATGACTTCGAGGATGGCGGAGATTTTCGGCTCCCCCTTTTCAATCAGTTCGTCCACATCTTTCTTGAATTCCACCAACTGCTCGGCAAGGGCGGAGTTCAGCGCAATCATGGCACTGGCGCAGTTGGCTTCGGAACCCACGGCGCGGAACTCGAAGCGGTTGCCGGTGAAGGCGAACGGGCTGGTGCGGTTGCGGTCGGTATTGTCTATCATCAGTTCCGGAATCTGCGGGATGTCCAGCTTCATGCCTTGCTTGCCGCTGAGGCTGACGAGATCGTCCTTGGTGCTCTCTTCGATGTGTTCCAGCACCTGGCTCAACTGCTTGCCCAGGAAGGAAGAGATGATGGCCGGAGGAGCTTCGTTGGCACCCAGCCGGTGGGCGTTCGTGGCGCTGGAGATAGAGGCTTTCAGCAATCCGTTGTGACGGTATACGGCCATCAGCGTATTCACTACGAAGGTGATGAAACGCAGGTTCTCTTCGGGCAGTTTGCCGGGTGCGTGGAGCAGGATACCGGTGTCCGTACCCAGCGACCAGTTATTATGCTTGCCGCTACCGTTGACACCCTTGAAGGGCTTTTCGTGCAGCAGTACGCGGAAACCGTGGTTACGTGCCACTTTACGCATCAAGGCCATGATGAGCATGTTGTGGTCTACCGCCAGGTTGCATTCCTCGAAGACGGGAGCCAGCTCGAACTGGTTGGGAGCCACTTCGTTGTGACGGGTCTTGACGGGGATGCCGAGTTTCAGCGCTTCGATTTCCAGTTCCTTCATGAAAGCGGCCACACGGCTGGGGATGGCCCCGAAGTAATGGTCTTCCAGCTGCTGGTTCTTGGCGCTGTCATGGCCCATCAGCGTGCGTCCGGTCATCAGCAGGTCGGGACGTGCGGCGTACAACCCTTCGTCAACCAGAAAATATTCCTGCTCCCAGCCCAGATAGGCAACCACTTTCTTTACTTCCGGATTGAAATAGTGGCATACGTCGACGGCAGCCTTGTCTACGGCACGCAGGGCTTTCAGCAACGGTGCCTTGTAGTCCAGAGACTCACCGGTATAGGCGATGAAAATAGTCGGGATGCAGAGCGTGTCGTCTACGATGAATGCCGGGGAGGAGGGGTCCCATGCCGAGTAGCCACGTGCCTCGAACGTATTGCGGATACCGCCGTTCGGGAAACTGGAAGCGTCCGGTTCCTGCTGCACGAGCAGTTTGCCGGTGAATTCCTCCATCACGCCGCCTTTGCCGTCGTGTTCCACAAAAGCATCGTGCTTTTCGGCAGTACCTTCGGTCAGCGGATGAAACCAGTGCGTATAGTGGGTCGCCCCCATTTCAACCGCCCATTTCTTCATACCTGCGGCAACCTCGTCGGCTATGCTGCGGTCCAGCGGAGCTCCGTTGTCAATCACATCCGTCAGTTTGGCATACACCTTGCTCGGCAGATAGCGGAACATCTTCTCCTTGTTGAATACATACTTGGCAAAATACTCTGACGGACGTTCCGCCGGGACTGCCACTGCAACGGGTTTCTTCTTGAACGCCGTCTCTACTACTCTGAATCTCAATTTTGACATAATACCTTAGAGTTGTAATTGTTGGTTTAATAAAATATAAAATCATTATGCACCGTAGGCAGACTCGCCGTGTTCGTAGATGTCGAGCCCTTCTTCTTCAACACGTTTTGAAACGCGGAGACCGTGTATCCTATCGAGTCCTTTGAAGATGAGAAATCCCATGCCGGCTGCCCATGCACCTACTACGAGTGCACCGAATACCTGCGCTCCGAGAAAGCTCCAGCCTGCACCGTAAAACAGTCCCTCACTGGTGGAAAACAGTCCGGTGAGGATGGTTCCCGTGAAACCGCAGACGCCGTGTACGGAACTGGCCCCACGGGGTCGTCAATTTTCAGTGTCCGGTCGATGAATTCCACCGAATAAATCATCAGGATGCCGCAGATGGTGCCGATGATTACCGACCCGAAGGGAGAAACCATGTCACAACCGGCCGTGATGCCTACCAATCCGGCCAGAATGCCATTCAGTGTCAGAGACAAGGAGGGTTTGCCATATTTCATCCAGCTTACCGCCAATGCAAAGAAACCGCCTGCGCAGGCTGCAAGATTCGTGGTGAGGAAGACGTGTGAGATAGCCATTGCATCGTCCGTAGAGGCTGCTGCCAACTGTGAACCGGGGTTAAATCCGAACCAGCCGAACCATAAGGATGAATACACCCAGTGCCGCAATCGTGAGGTTATGTCCCGGAATGGCTCTTGACTTGCCGTCTTTGCCGTATTTCCCGATGCGCGGGCCGAGGATGGCCGCACCTACCAGGGCAATCCAGCCACCTACGGAGTGGACGATGGTGGAACCTGCGAAGTCATGGAAAGTTGTTCCGAATGTTTCCATCATGAACGAACCTGCTTCACCGTTCATCAGCCAGCCGCCGCCCCAGGTCCAGTGACCGGAAATGGGATAGATCAGTACGCTGATGAAGATGGTGTAAACCAAATACATGGAGAATTTGGTACGTTCTGCCATAGCGCCGGACACGATGGTGGCAGCCGTTGCGCAGAATACAGTCTGGAATACCAGGAAACCTTCCGTGGGAAGCCCGCCTCCGTCGTAGAACGAGAGGTCGAAGAAGTGGGGCATTCCCATGAAACCGCCTGCACCGAACATCAGTCCGAAACCGATGAACCAGTAGAGCAGGCTGCCAAACATGAAGTCAACGAAGTTCTTCATCAGGATATTGGCCGTATTTTTTACTCTGGTGAAACCGGCTTCGACCAATGCAAAGCCCGGCTGCATGAAGAATACCAGCATGGCTGCAAGCAACATCCATACAGTGTTCAGTCCGTTGGTCAGTTCACTTAAAATAAGTTTATCCATAATTTCTTGTTGCTTTTAGTTGTATTGTATTTTCTTGGTTGTGGTTTGTAGCTGCCCGTTATCTTTCTTGTTCGGCATTGTAGAGTGCGATGTCGCCTCTCTCTGCAGTACGTATGCGTATGGCATCCTCAATGGGGATGACGAAGATACGTCCGTCGCCGATTTCACCGGTTTGTGCAGATTTGATGATGGCTTGTACGGTCTTTTCCGCATTCTTGTCGCGCACCACGATGGAGATAAGGATGCGCTCGATGGAACTGGTGTCGTACATGACACCACGGTAGATACGGGCTTGTCTGGATTTCCCGATGCCCCGTACATCATAATAGGAGAACCATTCGATGTCCGCTTCGAGCAGCGCGTCCTTCACGTCCTCGAACTTGGTCTTTCGGATAATAGCTTCAATCTTTTTCATACCTTAAATAATTTACGATTAGACAATTTACGATTTACTATTTGCCTTTCGGTGTGTGTAAATCATAGGTTTTTCATCTTAGAAACTTAGTCCGACTACGAAATAGGCACCTTCAGACCTTGGATTCCAGGTTGCTTTGGCAAACAACGGGAGGGAGAAGGAATCGGTGATTTTGATGTCTTTTGATACTCCCAGGCTGACGTCGCATACGGCAAATCCGTTGGCTCCATAGAAGTCCGTGGCCCAAGGGGTAGCGCCTATCTCGGCCGTCCAGTCCAGACCGCCCAGTGTGAAGGGGGCTGCCACGGAGATGTAGGATGAATAAGCACGGTCACCGTCTTTGTCAACACCGTCGTCGCCTGCAAAGTTGGTGTACCAGTTTACGGCTACGGGGCCGAAATCATAGCCGATTTGCGCCTCGAACAGATGTGAGTTGGCAGCATTGTGTGCACCGTACTGGAAGTATTTGGCTGTCACCCCATCTCCGGTCACATTGTACCAGTAGTCCGTCACCGATACGCTGAAGCCTCCGGTTGAATATCCCAGTATGAGGTCGAACTCTTTCGTGTCCGAACTCTCGATGCCTACGGAGCCCCAAGCTCCCAGAGAGAAACCTTTGTAGGCGATGGATGCGCTCGGCTGGAGACTTACCCCTCCCAAATCCTGGCCACGCCACACGTAACCGCTTACGAGGTCGACACCTGCCGACGCTTCCACTTTATCCTGAGCCTTTGCCGTGAAAGGCATTGCCATTGATAACAGCGCCATTGCCATTATTCCCCATTTTACACTTTTTGTTTTCATACCTATTTTACCTTTAAGTTTAGACAAATTGCGGATGATCAGTCCGGTGAAACTATAGTTTTATTTTAGTTGTTGTTTTTTTATTTTCATACCAGCCACTTCCTGATTCGCTTCATGGCTTCCACACAGTCTTCGTGCTTGCCGAAGGCCGTCAGCCGGATGTAGCCTTCTCCGCTGGGGCCGAAACCTACGCCGGGTGTGCCTACTACATTGGCTTCGTACAGCATCTGTTCGAAGAAGCGCCAGGAACTTGATGCGTCAGGTGTTTCAGCCAGATGTAAGGAGCGTTCACACCGCCGTAGACTTTCAGCCCGGCTGCTTCAAGACCCTCTTCATGATCCGGGCATTGTCCATATAATAATCTATCGTTTCCTTTATCTGCTGTGTCCCTCCGGGTGTAGATGGCTTCGGCAGCCCGCTGGGTGATGTAGCTTGTGCCGTTGAACTTGGTAGATTGACGGCGGTTCCAGAGCTTGTTCAGCGGAATGCGTTCGCCTTCAGCGTGGCGGCAGTGAGCTCTTTCGGCACAACGGTGTAGCCACAGCGTACTCCCGTGAATCCGGCAGTCTTCGAGAAGCTGCGGAACTCGATGGCGCATTTCTTGGCACCTTTTATTTCGTAAATGGAGTGGGGAACGTCTTCTTCCTGTATAAACGCCTCATAAGCGGCATCGAACAGAATCAGCGTGTCGTTGGCGAGCGCATAGTCCACCCATTTCTTCAGTTGTGACTTGGTCAGCGTTGTTCCCGTCGGATTGTTGGGGTAGCAGAGGTAGACGATGTCAATCCGCTTGTCCGGTATCTCGGGAACAAAGTTGTTTTCGGCGGTGCAGGGCATGTAGGTCACGTTGCTCCATTTGCCGTCTTCTTCCAATACTCCGGCACGTCCGCACATCACGTTGCTGTCTATATAGACCGGATAAATAGGGTCGGTCACTCCCACGCTGTTGTCGTGGCGGAGAATGTCGCCGATGTTTCCCGTGTCGCTCTTGCTCCGTCGTTCACGAAGATTTCCGTAGGACTAAGTGGATGCCTCTCGGAGCTAATCATGTTTGATGATCGCTTCAATCAAAAAGTCATATCCCTGTTCGGGACCGTATCCGTGGAAGGTACTGGCATTTGTCATCTCCTCCACTGCCTTGTGCATCGCTTCGATGCAAGCCGGTGGCAGTGGCCGGGTAACGTCTCCGATACCCAGACGGATGACCTCTTGCTTAGGATGCGTTATCCTGAAAGTATTCACCTTCTTGGCTATGTCTGAAAATAAGTAACTACCCGGTAGCTTTAAAAAATGTTCGTTTACTAATGCCATAATCTTTTCTTGGTTGATAGTTGGTGGTTAGTCAATTAATTCAATTTTGCCGTCGAATACTTTGGTGGCTTCTCCCGTCATCAGTACATGCCTGGTGGCGATGTCCCATCGGATGGTGAGTGAGCCTCCGTCCATGATGATGATGGATTCCCTTCCTGCGCGTCCGGTGAGGAAGGCTGCCACGGCGGTGGCACAAGCTCCGGTTCCGCAGGCTTGGGTGATGCCCGAGCCTCGTTCCCAGACACGCATCCTTATTTTTCCTTCTCCCAATATCTGGGCAAATTCCACATTGATGCGTCCGGGGAAGAGAGGGTGATTCTCCAGTTTGGGACCGATGACTGTAAGGTCGATGGCTTCAATATCATTGACAAAGATTACCAGATGCGGGTTTCCCATGGATACGGTGGTCCCTACATATCGTTCTCCGTCCATTTCGATGGGCTGTTCTTTCATCGGTTTGGCTCCTTTGCCGTCGTAGTCTGCCGGTTCGTCGGCAGGTATGCCCATGTCTACGGTTACAGAGTTGACCTTTCCGTCTGCCAAGTGCAGGTTTAGCATCCTTATACCTGACAGTGTATCGAGTGTGATTTCTGTTTTGGAGGTCAGTCCGTAGTCAAAAAGATATTTTCCGATGCAGCGGCTTGCGTTGCCGCACATCCGGGCTTCCGAGCCGTCGGCATTGAATATCCGCATGCTGAAATCGGCCTTGTCCGAAGAACCGATAAGTACCAGACCGTCACTTCCAATTCCCGTATGCGGTGCACTCCATGCCCTCGCAAGTTCTTCCGGATGGCTGATAGGATATTGGGTCGTATCTACATAAATGTAGTCGTTTCCGGCACCGTGCATCTTGGTGAATTTTATAGCGCTTGTCATTTTGTCCTTTATCAGTTGGTTAATATATCCTTTTGTTTTATTTCGATGCAAATATACGACGTTTTGTTTTATAATTAACTGTAAAGCATATCTATTTTCTATTATTTTTTAGCGAAACTTTCATTCAATGAGAATATCTACTGTCAGGCTTTCAATTTAAAAGCATATGGCTTTGTTTTTATATAAATTGTAATCCATGTGAAAGTTTAGTTTGACTCAAAATAAGAAAAAAGATTTTTTATAAGACTAATTGCTATCTTTTTGAAAACAAGAAACCGCTCCATTGCGGACATAATGAAGCGGTTTGTTTGGTTTTTGTTTCTAAATGTATAAGGAGCGGCTATTTTTTCTTTAAAATTTCTTCCAGCACTACCGGTTCATTGGTTGTGATGAAATCCACTCCTTGGCTGATGAGCCATTCCATGTCTTTGGCTTCGTTTACGGTCCAGGCGTTTACTTTCATGCCGAGGTCGTGGCATTCCTTTATCCATTCGGGATGTTTTTGGAAGACACTGAAGTGATAGTCGGGACCGGCACAACCCCATGCTTTCAACTCTTTGGGGGTAAGGTCACCGGTCAGGTAGTAGACGGGGGTGCCTTTGGGTGCCAGACGGATAAATTCCTTGGTGGCATGTTGGGAGAAGGTGATATATTCCGTACGGTCCTCCAGCCCTTTGTCCTTTATCATTTTTACGATACCCTCTACGGCTCGTGTTTCCTGTTCGGGAGTCTTGTGGGCTTTCAGTTCGAGGATAAGGCGGGTTTTCAGGCTTTTTGCCTTGTCCAGATACTGTTGCAGGGTAGGGAGTTGTTCGCCGTTGTCCAGTTGTACGGCGGTGCATACCTTGGCTGTGGCATCTTGCATAGTCACGCCTTTAAAGGTGGCGTCATGATTGACAACCAGCTGATTGTCTGTGGTGAGCCAAACGTCGAACTCGGAGCCGTAGCAGTGGATAGAATCGGCCTTTACAAGTGCGGCAAGGGAGTTCTGAGCCGAACCGTCTGTAGTCCAGAAACCACGGTGGGCAATGACTTCCTGGGCCTGGATAGTGCCGCATGCAGCAAAGAGCAGGGCGGAAGCAAAAAATAGTTTTTTCAGATTCATAATGATTAGGGTGTTTTGTTATGGACACAAAGATAAGTATTATATTTCTTTTATTAAATCTAACCCCTGAGTAATTTCAGTATGTACTTTCCGGGCATCACGATACGGGCTTTCAGTTGGGGTGAGCTGTTCAACTCATATAGGATTTTCCAGATTTTCCCTCCCAGTTTTCCAAAATCCGTCAGTCTCAGGATGGCATTCAGATCGTGGATGTCGGTTACTTTCTGCCTTGCCAGTTCTTCCATCAGGCCTTGGTAATTATGCGTCTGTCTGTTGAGCGTGTACTCCGGTGGAGTCAGAAGAATCTCCTCCTTCCTTCTTCCCGTCTCCCCTTGGGGAGATAGAGAGGGGTTTTCTTTATTCTCTTTATTTAGTTTATTTGCTAAAGCGCTGCTTGTCTTGGCATCCCTGATTCTCTGCTGGTTAACCAGTCCACCGCGACGTCCGGCCTCTTTTTTAGCTTCTTGTTGGGCGTCCCATGGCTCCATGCGGCGGCTTAGTCCGGGGGATGAGAAGCTTGTCTCGTTCACCTCGAACAGCGCATAGTCATAGATGATTCGCTTCAGTGTGGCGGTTGTCACCCTTGCTTTTTGTGCCAGTATGGGAATCACTTTCAGGCTGGCTTTATATTCGTTCTGCAATCTGAGGAATTCGAGCACTGTCCAGTAAATGCCATATCCTTTCATACCTTCTTCTTGTATCATAATCATTAATTTTAAGTTGCTGCCGGCATTGGCATCATGTAGTAAATAAGCCTCCATAGCTTTTGATATTGGTGTTTTTTATTAGTTTACTATCGGTCTCCACTCCATAAAATTCTCAATCAGAAAAGTCCGCCAGCCTTGTTGTTCCGCGTCCCAATAGGCTACGTGAGCTTTAATGCTTGTCATGTCATGTTTCTTTTTGAAGTCGCTTTCGTAGGAAACAAGGGTTCCTCTTCCCATGTAGAAGCTGCCGTCCTGCTTTCGGTAGGCTATCAATGCATATCCGTATTGCATGTATTCCAGTAGGGAATTTATGCGCTGTGCCATCCATTGTACAGACTCCATGCTCAATGTCGTGTTTTCCGTAATCCGTTTTTCCCATAGCTTTTTTGTTTTTTCTGTTTTGGATACAAATTTCTCCTCAAATTCAGTTTTCTCTTTTCCCATTTTTTATGTTTTTAGGGTTAGTAAATGTATGATAATCAGCAATGAAAAAGGGCTACTCCTTTCAGTACGGATGGCTACGCCCTTGCCTTGTTGAGGCTACACCATCCGACGAGAAAGGTGTAGCCCTTCTGTCCGGTTGCTGACGGCGGCAAAATTACTGCCTTTCCAGGTACTGAACTATCAGTGATTTATCCTTACATCATATCCGTATGGGTCAATCAGTGTGGTGTCTTCCCGTTTTATGATGGCCCATACCTTCTCCAATTCGGTAATTATCGTACTGTAAGTCAAAGGCTTTTGCTCTCCTCTGGTTCTCTTTGTGAAGTTTTCGGAAGCTACGAGCAACTTGGCTATATCCGTTATTTTTCTAATTTTTGTGCCTTCAAAATAGCCTGATTTAAAGGCTCTTAAGTAACCTACATAAACATGGGTCTGGTTTCCGTAGTAAACCCGTTCTGCCAATAGCTTTTCATCCACTATGGAGCTGTGTTCTTTTACTTTTTTTGTTTTTAGTTTCTGTGTATCAGATTGATACGACATGCTTCTCTGCTCGTTACTGTTGAGATGCTTCTTTTTTTGAGTTCTTTCATTTGTGTAATTCTTCGTTCGTTTAACTGTTTTTTATTCTGGTTAAAAAATGCGAAAGTATAAAAAGTGAGGGAGAAATAAGGGAATTTTGGAGGGAAATGTGAAGGGTGAGTTGTAAATGGTTGATATATAAGATGATATGCTGTTTAAAAAACGTACGTTTAATGAACGCAAAGATAGAGACGTTTTTTGTAATGGCAAAATGTTTGATAGAAAAATGTTCCTAATAATAAATAATGATAAGTATATTGCATTGAATTTCAGTAGTATATACAATATATGTAATCAGTTAAAATCTTCTTATTTTTAGCTCTTTGAGTATGTCTTGTATAAGTTCGAAATAGCTGTTTTTTAAACGTACGATTAAAAAACGCTTTTTTGTTTCTAATGCGTTCGTTTATAGTCTCTTACCAAAAGGTAATGAACAACCGCAGAGAATCTGTTGACAAGAAGAGCATAGTGCTTGTCAAACTTCCCATAAAATGCTCGCAAGTGATTGAACTACAGTTCTGTAATAGTAGTTCAAAGCCCCCAAGGAATACCTTTTTCTAAGTAAAATTAGCAAGAATAGAAATGGATAAAGAGACCGAAGTTTGGTTTGCCATGCGTGCCACATACCGCAGGGAGCTTGAAGCTATGCATCTTCTCGAAAAGGCAAATCTTGGCTGTTTCATTCCCATGCAATATAAGATAAGTATCCGTAGGGGCAGGAAAGTCCGTGCTTTGGTTCCCGTCATCCGTAATCTGGTTTTTGTCCACGCACGTCCTTCCGAAGTGCAGCGATTTAAGTCTCAAATTACTTATTTACAATATATTACTGATACCCGTAGCGGCCAGAAAATAATCATTCCCGACCATGATATGCAGCGTTTCATAGCCGTTGCCGGTACCTATAATGACCATCTTCTCTATTTCCAGCCCGAAGAACTGAATCTCTCCAAAGGTACGAAAGTCCGTATCACCGGTGGCGACTTCGAGGGTCAAGAAGGTGTTTTTCTAAAGGTAAAAGGTGCCCGTGATCGTCGTGTAGTGATTGCTATACAAGGTATCATCGCCGTTGCCATGGCGACCATCCATCCAGACCTCATCGAAGTAATCAAATAATCGTCGATAATCAATGATTAGTCATTGGTGATAAAATCATAACTCTGAAATCATAAATCAAAATAGCATGTCTCTTTTAGAAGAAGCACTCCTCCTTCAGCGTGCCGCGCACGATCTGATGTATTTGGGTATGGACGGCAGTCCTATCTATAGCGATGACTTGTCTCGTCGTAACAGCGAAGTCTATCGCTTGACCACAACTTTGTATAATTCTGGCACTTGGGGCACCACGGTGGAAGAGCAGGCAAATGTATGTCTTGCGCTCTTGAAGGGGTATAGTGCCTCGTTCATTGACCATGGTGAAAAACAACAGCATGTGCAGGAGGTATTGAGGCGTTGCTGGGATACCCTTGATACCCTTCCTTCCTCTTTGTTGAAACTCCGTTTGCTTACGGCTTGTTATGGAGAGGTTTTCGATGAGCCTTTGGCCGACGAGGGCCGTTCTATCATTGCTTCCTGGAGTGTTGCATCACTGACTGCCGAGCAGCAGGAAGCAGTTGATGAGTTTCAGAATGTGGTGGATAATCCTTATCCGTGGGAAGAACTGGAGGAGTGAAAGCATAAGGTTGAAGAAAGACAGAAATATGAGAAACTTTGAAGATTTGCAAATAGCAGTTGCTGGTACCGGTTATGTAGGTTTGAGCATTGCTACTTTGTTGTCACAGCATCACAAGGTGACAGCCGTTGATGTGATACCTGAAAAGGTGGAAAAGATTAACAATCGTATATCTCCGATTCAGGATGAATATATAGAGAAGTATTTTGCGGAGAAGGAACTGAACCTCACTGCAACTCTTGATGGGGCATCTGCTTATAAGGATGCAGACTTTGTGGTTATTGCAGCTCCTACAAACTACGATCCGGCTAAGAACTTCTTCGATACACATCATATAGAAGACGTTATTGACCTTGTACTATCAGTGAATCCTGAAGCAACAATGGTTATCAAGTCAACCATTCCAGTTGGCTACTGTCGTTCCCTCTATGTGAAGTATGCTCAGAAGTTTGCTCAGATGGAGCCATTGGCAGACGGCAAGCGTCGTGAGTTCCGTCTTCTGTTCTCACCGGAGTTCCTTCGTGAATCAAAAGCCCTTGAAGACAATCTCTATCCTTCACGTATTATCGTGGGTTATCCAAAGATGATGTCTGCTGAATGGGAGGAGGAGAACGAGGCAATCCGCAAGATTCAAGGTAATCACATGCAAGAGTCTGCTGAGATATTCGCTAAGCTTCTTCAGGAAGGTGCCATTAAAGAAAACATTGATACTCTCTTTATGGGGTTGAAAGAAGCCGAAGCAGTCAAACTCTTTGCCAATACTTATCTTGCCCTTCGTGTAAGTTACTTCAATGAGCTTGATACCTATGCCGAAGTAAAAGGTTTGGATTCAGCTGCCATCATTCAGGGAATTGGTCTCGATCCTCGTATTGGCACTCACTACAATAACCCATCATTTGGTTATGGTGGCTACTGCTTACCAAAAGATACTAAACAGCTCCTTGCAAATTATGAGAGCGTACCCCAAAATATGATGACAGCGATTGTGGAATCAAATCGTACCCGTAAGGATTATATAGCAGATGCTGTTCTTCGCAAGGCTGGATGGTATGACTACTATAGCAATAACCAGTATGATGGCTCAAAAAAGAATCTGTTACTATTGGTGTTTATCGCTTGACAATGAAGAGTAATTCTGACAACTTTCGCCAGTCGGCAATCCAAGGCATCATGAAACGGATTAAAGCTAAAGGTGCTACCATTATTATCTATGAACCAACTCTTGCAGATGGCGAATCATTCTTCGGTTCATTGGTAGTGAATAATTTAGTAAAGTTCAAAGTTTTATCGAATGTGATTATTGCTAACCGCTTCGATGATTGCTTGAGTGATATAGAAAACAAGGTTTATACGCGTGATATCTTTAGATGTGATTAATCAATTTAAATGATGGAAAATTTTATTGAACATTTTATGACCCCCTTTTCCTAGGGCGAGAAAATCGAACGTATACAAGTCTTCCTGCACATCGACAAACCATGTTTTGCCAAGAGATTCACATGAGCTCCTGTACGTATTAGAAGATAAAAAAATCCAATAAAAACCGAGTACGTATTGCGAGTTCTTGATTATCTGTAAGATGCCATGATGGAAGAAGAGTTCCACGGGTTTGGAATGGGGCTGGCGGGCAGATGAGTTGCTTAGGCTTTAAAATCAGACTCGTCTTTTGAAATCTTTTAGGGAAAGCTTGTAGGGGGGCTTTCCCTATGAGATATCTCAAAATTGGATGCTCACGGAATTTCAGTAAGCAGTC
>VOFK01000892.1_pt1 | contig 55845 bp, 91 predicted proteins | sample 5384121 | NCBI WGS metagenome assembly VOFK01 (sample SAMN12384730, study PRJNA508395) | human gut metagenome | isolation source: healthy gut J | host: Homo sapiens | reverse complement strand
CAAGTTACGTATTGCTGATTATAATAAGGTTGAATTGAACAAAGACTTTAAGGAAGCTTATTTCAACCGTGGTTTGACTTTGCATATTCTTCTTGCAACAACAAGCAGGGAATTACAGATCTGATCTAAGGCGGGTGAATTGGTATCGTATCATTATGTGGGTATTATAAAAGAGATTTACCGGATACGCGTGAATAAATTTTTTTTGCTAAAAATAAAATATCAAAAAGAATTAGCTATTTTTTAAAAAGTTCTGAAATTGAAATATACACAACATTATGATAAAGATAATATTTCCAGACGGCCTCCGTACGTGAGTATAACGAAGGAGTAACGGACCGCAGATTGCAGAAAGTATCAGTTCACGCCTGGCAAGGAGGTGCTGGCATGTGGCGTGAACGGTGAGATTTATGATTTGGGACGTCCTATCAATGAGGATGCTGAGTTTGTTCTCTATAAATGGGAAGATGAGCAGGGTAAACACGCTTTCTGGCATACCAGTGCTCACTTGCTGGCCGAAGCTTTACAGGAATTGTATCCGGGTATTCAGTTCGGTATTGGTCCTGCTATCGAAAACGGTTTCTATTATGATGTGGATCCGGGGGAAGCTGTCATTAAAGAATCTGACCTTCCGGCTATTGAAGCCAAGATGGCAAAATTAGTGGCGAAGAAGGAAGCTGTTGTAAGAGAAAGTATTTCAAAAACGGATGCATTGAAGAAATTCGGTGACCGTGGTGAGAACTATAAGTGTGAGTTGATCTCCGAATTGGAGGATGGTCGTATAACAACTTATACACAAGGTGCTTTCACGGATTTATGCCGTGGTCCACATTTGATGACTACCGCGCCGATCAAGGCTATTAAGTTGATGTCGGTGGCCGGTGCATATTGGCGTGGACATGAGGATCGTAAGATGATGACGCGTATTTATGGTATCACATTCCCGAAAAAGAAAATGTTGGATGAATATCTGGCTATGCTGGAAGAAGCCAAGAAGCGTGATCATCGTAAGATCGGTAAGGAAATGGATTTATTTATGTTCTCCGACACAGTGGGTAAAGGACTACCGATGTGGTTGCCGAAGGGGACTGCGTTGCGCTTGCGTCTGCAGGAATTCTTGCGTCGTATTCAGGCACGTTACGATTATCAGGAGGTTATCACTCCCCCGATCGGTAACAAGTTGTTGTATATCACTTCCGGCCACTATGCAAAATATGGTAAAGATTCGTTCCAGCCTATTCATACGCCCGAAGAAGGAGAGGAGTACTTCTTGAAACCGATGAATTGTCCTCATCACTGTATGATTTATAAGAATTCTCCGCGTTCATATAAAGATCTGCCTTTGCGCCTGGCTGAGTTTGGTACGGTTTGTCGTTATGAGCAAAGTGGTGAATTACACGGATTAACGCGTGTACGTAGTTTTACGCAGGATGATGCACATATCTTCTGCCGTCCTGATCAGGTGAAAGATGAGTTCCTGCGCGTAATGGACATTATTTCAATCGTATTCCGTCCCATGGACTTTGCCAATGTGGAGGCTCAGATTTCCTTGCGTGACAAAGTGAATCGTGAAAAATATATTGGTAGCGATGAAAACTGGGAAAGAGCTGAACAATCTATTATTGAGGCTTGTGAAGAAAAGGGCTTGAGTGCCAGAATTGAGTATGGTGAAGCTGCTTTCTATGGTCCGAAGTTGGATTTTATGGTGAAAGATGCTATCGGCCGCCGTTGGCAGTTGGGTACCATTCAGGTGGACTATAACTTGCCGGAGCGTTTTGAATTGGAATATACAGGCGCTGATAATCAGAAACATCGTCCGGTAATGATACACCGTGCGCCGTTTGGTTCTATGGAGCGTTTTGTTGCTGTGCTTATTGAGCATACGGCTGGTAAATTCCCATTGTGGCTGACTCCTGAACAGGTGGCTATTCTGCCCATCAGCGAAAAATTCAATGACTACGCACAAGAAGTGAAGAAATTCTTGAAACAATACGATATTCGTGCAATTGTGGATGAGCGTAACGAGAAGATAGGACGTAAGATTCGCGATAACGAATTGAAGCGTATTCCTTACATGTTGATTGTGGGTGAAAAAGAAGCTGAAAATAGAGAAGTTTCCGTCCGCAAGCAAGGGGAAGGCGATAAGGGTACTATGAAATTTGAAGAATTTGCTAAAATTTTGAACGAAGAAGTTCAGAATATGATAAATAAATGGTAACTTTGCGCCCACTTATAAAAGCATAGCATATAGTGATGTTTTGAAGATAGCTTTTATCTAACTTAAAAAATAATAATTTGGGAGTAATAAATAAGAAACAAACTGGAAATAGAGGTTATTTAATGAAAAATGACAGCTTAAAAGGGCAATATCGGATTAATGAGCAAATCCGTGCCAAAGAAGTCCGCATAGTGGGCGATGAAGTAGAACCAAACGTATATCCGATAGCTCAGGCATTAAAGCTTGCCGAAGAGCGTGAGGTGGATCTCGTGGAAATCTCTCCAAACGCGCAACCCCCTGTTTGTCGAATCGTTGATTACTCTAAATTTCTTTATCAGCTGAAGAAGCGTCAGAAGGAACAGAAGGCAAAGCAGGTTAAAGTAAATGTGAAGGAGATTCGTTTCGGGCCACAAACCGATGATCACGATTACAACTTCAAGTTGAAACATGCCAGAGGATTCTTGGAAGATGGTGATAAGGTGAAAGCCTATGTATTCTTTAAAGGTCGTTCAATCTTGTTTAAAGAACAAGGGGAGGTATTGTTGCTGCGATTTGCCAATGATTTGGAAGACTATGCGAAAGTAGACCAAATGCCGATATTGGAAGGGAAAAGAATGACTATTCAGCTTTCTCCAAAAAAGAAAGAGGCACCAAAGAAGCCTGCAGCACCGAAATCTGCAGAAGGATCGAAAGCGGCTCCGGCTGAAACAGAAGAATAAAAAAGAAATGAGTAACGCCACAGGTATAGTGCGTTGCCATATAATTTAAATAATTTAAAAATAAGTAAGATGCCAAAGATGAAGACTAACTCCGGTTCTAAAAAGAGATTTACTCTTACCGGAACAGGTAAAATCAAAAGAAAGCACGCTTTTCACAGTCATATCTTGACTAAGAAAACTAAGAAGCAAAAAAGAAACTTGTGCCATTCAACTACAGTTGACGTGACAAACGTAAGCCAAGTTAAGGAACTCTTAGCAATGAAGTAAAAAGCGTACAAAGTATTTTAAAGTATTAACCGAATGCATTAGCTTTAAGTCCGTTGCGTGAAGTAATGGCGCTAACATTCAAAAATTAGTAAAACTATGCCAAGATCAGTAAATCACGTTGCTTCAAGAGCAAGAAGAAAGAAAATTTTGAAATTAACCAGAGGCTACTTTGGTGCAAGAAAGAACGTATGGACCGTTGCCAAGAATACTTGGGAGAAAGGTCTGACTTATGCGTTCCGTGACCGTAAGAACAAGAAAAGAAACTTCCGCGCTTTGTGGATTCAGCGTATTAATGCTGCAGCTCGTTTGGAAGGTATGTCTTATTCTAAGCTGATGGGTGCTTTGCACAAAGCAGGAATCGAAATCAACCGTAAAGTTTTGGCTGATTTAGCGATGAACCATCCGGAAGCTTTCAAGGCTATCGTAGCTAAAGCAAAAGCTGCTTAAGTTTATTTAGCAAATAATTGACAAAGTGCTGATTACGAATGAGTAATCGGCACTTTTTGCTTATAGTAGGGGAGATATTATATAAAATGTCTTGTCTGAAGGAAACAAAATCATGTTTTTCCTTGTTTCTTTGACGGAAACTTACTACATTTGTTGTAGAAAATATAGCCGCATTGATTGGATCGGGAAACTCATCAAACTATTATGAAATACCGAGACAAGCTTCGCTTCTCAATGGCGGGCCACGCCCTTCGGGGTAACCTTTGAGTCAGTGGATTACAAAGAGGACGAGCGCTCAAATCATGTCATTCGGAGTTTCATCACATCATCGGTGCGGCTTTTTTATAAAGGGGAACGGTAATCTTGGTTGATTACCGTTCCTTTTTTCTTTTAATGCCACTTCGTCATCTTTGGAGTTATTACATAAAAAAACATCCCATGAATTTATTTCGCTTCATGGGATGTTTTTTTATGTAGAGAGAGTGATCTCTTGAAAGAATTAGTGATTTTGACGTAGGTCTTTTACTCTGACTGCTTTTCCTTCGCTTTGTGGCAAGGAGCCTTTTTTCACTAGTTTCAGTTTGGGAGTCACTAATATCTCGTCTTTCAATTGACGTGTGATCTCTTTGCGTATCTTTTCCAATTCAATGTAATTATCAGTAGAGAGATCGCTGAGTTCTACTTCCACAATCATTTCATCCTGGTTGTTTACTGTTTCCAGTGTGATTAGATAATTGCTGCCTAATTGTGGGAATTGTACCAATATCTTTTCTACTTGCATTGGGAAGATGTTAACTCCCTTAATGATGAACATATCATCGCTACGTCCTTTAATACGGTCAATACGTAGGTGGGTGCGTCCACATGGACATTCTCCGGGAAGAATACGGGTGAGATCTCGGGTGCGATACCGTAGAAGCGGCATCATCTCGCGGTCGAGAGTGGTCAATACTAACTCACCAATTTCTCCATCTGGAACAGGTTCTCCTGTTTCAGGATCAATAATTTCAACCAGATAGCAATCCTCCCAGAAGTGCATGCCGTTTTGTTCCTGACATTCAAAAGCAACTCCAGGGCCGTTCATTTCCGTCATACCAAAGCTGTTATAAGCTTTAACACCTAACATACGTTCGATCTTTTTCCGTTGTTCATCTGTATGAGGCTCAGCACCAATGACAAGTGTTTTTAAGCTGGTGCTTGTCGGATCTATACCTTCTTCTTGAATGACTTCTGCCAGGCGAATAGCATAGCTGGGAATAGCATGAAGCGCAGTTGTTTTGAAATCAGTAATGAATTTAATCTGTCGCTTACTGTTTCCGGCAGCAGCAGGAACTGTCAGTGCTCCCAAACGTTCTGCTCCATATTGGAAACCTAATCCTCCGGTGAACATACCATATCCGGAACTATTCTGGAAAACATCCGTTTTGCGTATGCCTACCATATAGAGACAGCGTGCTACCAGGTTTGCCCAAGAGTCCAGATCGTGCTGAGAATGAACAATCAGAGTCGGAGTACCGGTTGTTCCACTTGAAGAATGAATACGTACCCCATCTTCCTGCATATTACCTGAAACTAGACCAAAAGGGTAGGTGGCACGCATATCAGCTTTAGTAGTAAATGGGATTTTTCGAATATCTTTAAGGCTTTGAATGCTATCAGCTGTGATATTATGTTCTTGGAACACTTTTTTGTAATACGGTGAATTAGCTGCAATACTTATCGTCTTTTTAAGCCGCTGAAGTTGCAATTCCTGCAACTTCTCACGGCTCATGGTCTCTATGTCTTCTTCCCAGTATTTGTTATTCATGGTAGTTTGTTTTGGAGGGTCTTTACATTAATTTTTCGGCAATTTCTTTTCCGGCAGCCAGTGCTTTGAGGTTCATCTCTACAATAGCCTCGCCTTTGCGTTCGAAGATTTCGCGAATGCTGGTTTGTATTTTCTCATAGTCAATTCCTAGAAAGGGAATGGTAGCCCCAAGCAAAACAATATTTGCTACGCGAATAGAACCAATTTCTTTAGCTACCTTATCCACATTCAGAACGATTTTATGGGGCAATTTATCCAACTCTGCCCGCACATCAGCTTCTGCCGGATAGTTGGGGATATTAACGAACGGAGTTTCGTTAGTTACCAGCCAGCCTTCAGAACTTAAATAGGGGAGATAGCGTAATCCTTCCATGGGTTCAAGTGAGATGATCAAATCGCATTTGCCTGAAGGAATAAGATCAGAGGCAATAGGTTGATCACTGATACGTAAATTGGATTGTACGTCACCGCCACGTTGGCTCATGCCATGTACTTCCGCTTGTTTCATATATAATCCGTCTTTAAGGGCGGCTTTACCAATTACTGTGGCGATAGAGAGGATGCCTTGTCCACCAACGCCGGAAAGTATGATATCTTTTTTCATGGTTTTACTTGTTTCGTTTTTTACGTGCTAAAGTTTGAATGCATTCTCTGCGTGGTATAATAACAGATACACCACGATATTCGATTTCTTCACGGATAATCTGTTTCATTTCTTCATAATTCTTTTTAAGGGGAACTACTACGCGAATGTGTTCAGGAGCTACGCCGATACCAGCGCAGATTGCTTCGATACGTCCTGTGCCGGCGGAATCCTGACCGCCTGTCATAGCGGTAGTTTCATTGTCTGAGATGACAATGGTAACATTAGCATTTTCATTGACACAGTCTAGAAGTCCTGTCATGCCGGAATGGGTAAAAGTTGAGTCTCCGATGACTGCCACTGCGGGGTGAAGACCGCCATCAGAGGCGCCTTTTGCCATTGTAATGGATGCCCCCATGTCTACACATGAATTGATGGCATTGAATGGCGCATTGGCTCCTAAAGTATAACAACCGATATCACTGAATACCTTATGAGTTGGATATTCTTCTTTTAGTACTTGCGTCAGTACAGTATACATATCACGATGTCCACAACCTTCGCAAAGTGCAGGTGGACGCATTTCTACCAGAGAAGGCACTCCAAACTCTGATTTGTTTTCTTTTCCTACGGTGCGCGCTACCTTGTCCGGATTTAATTCACCATCCTGTGGCAATGTGCCATCCAGACGTCCTTTTACTTTAACGCCAATGCCGAGATAACCTTTCAACTGTTTCTCAACGAAAGGTTGTCCATCTTCCAATACCAGAATCTCATTGCAGGCTTCTACCAGCTGTAGAAGTTGTTTCTTGGGCAATGGGTATTGCCCAATCTTTAATACAGGATATTCACAGCCGTCAGGATAGTTTTCCATCAGATAGTTGTAGCCGATACCGCAAGCTATGATACCCATTTTTTTGTTAGGACCATCTATATACTTATTATATGGAGAACTTTCAGAGGCTTCTATGAATTCAGCCTGACGTTCCAACAAAACTTTGTAACGTTTGCGTGCATTACCTGGTAATAGGATAAATTGGCGTGGGTCTTCACTGAAAGATATTTCATTCTGGACTTGTTGAGCCTTTTGCTCTACACCTGAACGAGAGTGGGCGAGACGGGTGACCATACGCAATAATATTGGTTCACCGATTTTTTCAGAGAATGCAAAGCCGTTATAAACCATGTCGTACGCTTCTTGCTGATTACTTGGTTCGTACATGGGAATAAGTGAGAAATCACCGTAAAAGCGGCTGTCTTGTTCATTTTGTGAAGAGTGCATGCTGGGATCATCCGCTGCTATTACGATTAATCCACCTTTTACACCGGTAACGGCTGAATTGATAAAACAGTCGGCAGCTACATTCATACCTACATGTTTCATACAGACTAATGCTCGTTTACCAACAAATGACATACCCAAAGCGGCTTCCATTGCGGTCTTTTCGTTAGAAGACCAACGACTGTGAATATTTTGTTCAGCCGTAATGGGTGCCATTTGGATGTATTCTGTTATTTCCGTGGAAGGAGTGCCGGGATAGGCGTAAACGCCTGAGAGTCCGGCATCTAATGCAGCTTGTGCAATGGCTTCATCGCCAAGTAAGAGTTGCTTGCTCATATCTGATTGTTTTAATGTTAGTCATGGATTATTAATAAGAAAATAATCTGCGTTTTTCACTCGCAAATATAGCCTTTTGCTTTTATTTTATTACGATTTTACTTGAAAATCTTTCTTTCGTTTAAAGCATTCCAATATTTTCTAGCATTTTTCATATGATCAGTGTAATTGGAAGCAAAGTTATGGGTACCTGAAAAGTCCTCTTTGGCACACATATAAATATAATTGTGCTTTGCATAATTCAGCACAGCATCAATGCCAATGGTTGAAGGAATACGTATCGGTCCCGGTGGTAATCCGGCATTTAGATAGGTATTGTAGGGTGACTTTACATTCAGGTGCTCATTCGTAATTCTTCTTAGAGCGAAATCTTGAAGTGCGAATTTAATGGTGGGATCGGCCTGTAAGGGCATACCCTTATTTAAACGATTTATGTAGAGACCTGCAACCATGGGCTTTTCTTCATTGTTATTTGTTTCTTCTTCTACAATAGAGGCGAGCGTCGATACTTCTTCCGGGGTCATGCCTATGCTTGTGGCCTTGGCTAGTCGTTCCTGATTCCAGAATTTCTCATGTTCTTTCTTCATACGGTCAAAGAAATCCTGTACGCTCATATTCCAATATACTTGATAAGTTTCGGGAATGAACAGGCTGGCCATTGTTTCCTTTGTATATCCCATTTTCTTTTGAAATAGCGAGTCGTTCATTATTGCTGCAATTTCAGTAGAATCAATCATAAGTTGTTTACCTACGCTGCGAGCAAGTCTATCTAAAGTACGTACATTGCTAATGGTCAGATTTATAGGTTCTTGATATCCTCTATATAAACGACTAAAGACGTGGTAAACACTCTCTTCTGGACGGATGGCATAGCATCCGGTGTGGATGTTTGTAATTGTAGTCACGCCATTTAGCCATCCAGAGAAAGCCTGAAAAACTTTTCGGATGTCCCTGTTTTTTTACCTTGTTATATATGGAATCCGGTGTATCGTCTTTGTCGATATAAATATAAGCTGTTTTGGAGGGATGAAACTGTGGATAGAATAAATAATAATAGAATGTTCCGGCACAAGCTGCACCAATAAGGAACAGGGCTGTCAATCCTCCTATGAGAATTCTTTTTGTCTTCTTTTTCATCGGTTTCTACAGTTTTCTTTAGTCAGGCAAAGGTAAGAAGAATCTATGAAATAAAAAAAGAGATGCATAAGCATCTCCTTTCCTTTGAGCCGCTAGCCAGACTTGAACTGGCGACCTACGCGTTACGAAGTCTCTAATAGATTCCTACGTATATTGCTGATATTCATGTAAGTTCCTATAATTGTCTGAATTCTTTAAAACACAATCTGCTATACAATTGCCAGTTTGGCAGCAGAATTGAACTGTTAATAATCGGTTTTAGGTCATCGGTTTTATCCCCTTATTGATTTTGGGGATCGTATTCCGTTTCCTCTCTTCTTTTTCATCCTCATCTTTGAGGTATTTGTCTCTTATCCCTCTGATGTCATTTGTCATTCCCCATACTTTGAAGAAGAGGATGATTTGCAGTACTCCGAACATTAGAAGTACGATGGTTAGAAAGCCAATCGTAATATTTATGCTTTACCATGGATAACATTGTTCCATTATTACTGCATCTTTTGCGAACCAAACATAGACCTTGGAAACTTGCTCTTCTACTCTAACAGTCATTATATTAGGATGTGAATACCAATAAACATTGTTCGAATGACTTGTTTGTTTATATCTTTGAGAAAGTCCTTCTTTTACCCTGTTTATTCCATAAGAAGACTTTGTAAGTTCTTGTTTTATTGCGATTAATTTGTCATTGGTGTCGAATTGGTAGCAAACTTTGATTTCGTATTAAAAAAATAATCTTCTCCAGTATACCCACCAACTGTTCCGCTATGTTGATATTGTGACATTTGTTTCTTTACTTCCGAACGAGATGTTCCTAATGTTAAAATTGGCTCTTCTGCATAAGATAAAGTAGGCTTTACTTTTACGTTACATGTATCTTTTACGTTTTTATATTCTGCTATAACTAAGGCATTTCCTGCATAATGGGGGACAATTTTAATTTTATCATTATTGTTTGAAACATCTAATATAAACTCATCAGAAGAATATATATTGCATTTTGATGGGGCAATACCCATTAGCTCAATAAGTAAGTCTTCCCCATACGTTGCTGTAATTTCTTTTTTATCGAAATGGAAATCAATTTGTTCTCCCTCGTCGGAATTATTATTGTCATCATCGCTACTGCATCCTATTATCATCAATGCAGCCGTCATTAAAAATAAAATCTTCTTCATAATATTAAATATTTAGTTTGTTCTTTAATTCGTTGAATATATCGGGATTTTCTAGTTCTTCCCAGTAGTATTTCTTATAGCTGTCCCGGTCAAAACTTTGTTTCTTCTCATAAACGATTAGGCATTGTTTATCACAAAGAACTATTATAGTGGATTCAAGAAGGCAAGCGTATGAGCGAGCTTGCAAAAACGCTTCTTCTATCTCTTGGTTGTTCTTCATGTAAAGTTTGGCTTCAATCAACACTTTGGACTTTTCCTCATCCGGCTTATTTTCATAATGCAAAGCGTAATCTGGGAATATCCGGTGCCCACGTCCTGCATGTATTGGTAATTGGCGAATGAAGTCTTTGTTCTCATACCATCCCATAGAGTTAAGCAAAGGTTCTAATAACTGTTGTTCTACGTCTCGTTCTATCTCTATACTTACATTTTGGGGTAGTGTAGGAGCGTACAGCTTTGGCAAGGTTTCTGTATCAAACCCTTTTGCCTTTATCATTCGTAGAAGTTCAGAATAATCTTCGCTACTCATCGGCCATCCGTTCACTCCCTGGAACTTCTTTCTGATAAGCGGATGCTTTGAAAAATAATCGTCTGTTTGAAGTTCTTTCAATGTGATGTGAGGAATATCTATTTTATTTCCTATATACGTATTGCTGTAATAGTGGAAGAATGGATCTATTACTCCATCTGTTTGAGCTATCCACAAACAAGTGATTGCGCTAACTGGTGATGTTTCGTAGTGAATTAGAATATCGCCTTTTTGGGTTTCAGGATTAGCCTGCCAAAAAGTAAAATCTAAAGTGGATTCCATCGGGGCTGTTTTCCCGCCAATGAACCATGCTTGTGCCGGTTGTGGAATATCTGTTTTTTCTTTTGAAACAAAATTGGGTGCATAGTCATATAAAAATGCGCATAACTCTGCTGGAGAGAGTTGGTTTTCAATTCTAAACCGATAAAATACCTCGCACAATTCCCAATAATACATACATCTCGATTTATAATCAGATTTTTTAGGAATAGGAGGAAGTTCTATCTCGAATGTGTCTGTTATCTTATTTAAAACGAAAAAACGACTTCTGAAAAGATTTGGGAAAAAGTATTCAGGGGCAAAGTAATATAACATGAATGACAACATATCATTAGCAGATAGCATTAATTGGTATTCGCCCTCATTGATTACTGCTACATGCTCTTCATCAAATATCCCTTTGGTCGTGAGTGTATAATAAAATCGCTTTGCAGATTCATGGTTTTCAGGCTTTTCTGCACTGTCGAAAGAGCAAGCCCAAAATAGGTCGCATGTTTCTACAAAATAGTCTTCTGAAAGAAAATGTGCTGAATTAGGATTGTATTTAGAAAACAGTTCGTATTCAGTCATTTTCTCATTGGCTTCTTCAAACTCTTTGATAGCTTTCTGTCCTTCTGAGATTGCTTATATAGGTTCCATGTGTATTGGTTGAATCTCATAGTTTATACCCAATTCATTACAGTAACTACTCCTACTACTATTGCCCAATCTTGAATTTCATCAGCAGGAAGATCGTATGGTATAAACCCTTCCTCTTCATTAAAAGATACACATTTTATATATCCATCTTTTTCTGAGGGCATAATTTTTTTTATAACTACTCCATCGGGAGTAGCCAATGCATACACTTCTCCCCATCTAACATGTGATCTACTTCTCCATATTCTGCACCCTACAATAGAACGTTCGGGAATACTTCTTTCTGGATGACTTCTATTAATCATACTTCTTCCTCGTGTCCTAATGGTAAAATCACAGCCTGCTAAATCAGGAATAATGTATCTATCGCATTTATTGGCTTCTATTGCAACTTCAAAACCTGATGGCATTCCACATGAGGCTGCTTCTAATTCGAATAAAGGAATGACATTTTTATTATTACATTCCAAGTGGGGAGTATTGTTTGCGATATTATCGCAGTCTGCTTCGATAAAAGGGATAATGATATTCCTTCCGAATCTTTCTACTATATTGTTATATAAATCTTCGGTGAGAATCTTTTTCCCTGTCTCAAGCTCAGATAAATACGATTGAGAAATACCCACTTCTTTTCTAAATGTCTCTTGATTCATTTTTAGAGACTTACGCAGTTTTGCAATATTTAGTTTATTCATATAATGTTAAATATTGTCAATATAGCGATATTTGTTTGCGATAAATAGCGATATATTGCGATAAGGTAGTATATTTGCATCATCAAACATTCAATGATACAAAGAAACGAAGAAAGTTTGAGTAACGCAATAGTATAAACATATTAAATCACACGGTTATGAGCACGAATTTTAGAAATCAAATGAAAGAGGTGATGTCACTTGCATGGTCTTTCGTGAAGAGAAACGGTTTTTCAATGAGTGAAGCACTGAAAGTTGCTTGGGCAAACTTAAAGCTGAAAGCTCAAATGAAAAGTAAGATTGTGAGGTTCTACTTTCAAAAAGTAGATGGTTCTGTACGTGAAGCCTATGGCACACTGAATGAAAAGCTGATGCCAACTATTACAGGTACTGATAAGAGAGCGAAGAATGACACTGTTCAAACTTACTATGATACCGAACGCCAAGAGTTCAGATGCTACAAAAAAGCTAACCTTTTAAAGATTGCATGATATGAGACAGTATAGGGTATGTGACAGCATAGATGCTTATGAGTTTGAAAAGTCTTTAGATAAGGCTTGTACTGAGCTTGATAGAGTAGACGGTATGTCAGAGGCAGAAGCTTGCACATACTGTAATACTGATACCAAAGAAGAAGCCTTGCAGAGTATTCAAGAAGAGATTGAGTACATAGAGTTTCAACTTGACAGAATGGCGGTATGATAGAAATGATGATAACATTGGCAAGCCTGTACGCTGGCTATAGACTGTTCAGAAAGTCAGGTGATAAATTTTTCTATGAGGATTGATTGCACGATTATGCAACGCACGACAGTCCGTGTAGACGTAGAGAATATTCTACATGGGCACTATTGATTAGTTCTTTGACATTGTGGAACACTGCTATATCTTCTTCTTCACCCACGATATAGCTGAAATAATGCAAGATATAAAGGGCTTGTATGTCAGCATGTGACATTGATACATGACAGTTAGCTTTTGACTGGAATAAAAGATGAGTTAACTTACGACTCAGCAAATGTAAGGGCGCTACTTTGGGCGCGAAAACAATGGATAAGTAAAACCACAGCAAAACCGTCCATTAAGCAGTAAGCATACGGGTTGGGCGTCCGTACTGGTATTGATATAAAAGCCCGTCAGTTCTCGATTACTGGTACAACTGTCTAAAAGGTTGGCGGGCACAAACTAATACTTATTGTTTATGAAAGAAATCGAGTACATGAAATTCTTGGAAGATACGGTGAAAGAACTTTCACGTGAATTGAAAGCTACTACTGATTGTTTGGCGGCTTTGTCTATAAGACGTACAAGAGAAATGGATAGTTTAATGCTGCGTATTGATGATGCAGTTCACCAAAGTAAATGCACACTTGCTAAAGTAAAGGAGAAGTTGCTGTGAAAGTGATTATGTTTTCTTTTTCATTGGTCATATTATTATGTATGACAGTGATACTATGTAATGCTGTTATCAAAGATAGTCCCATGTATATGTCCGGTGTTATACTGACATCTATAATGTTTGTTTTATCTATTATACTTACTGTTTTGACATATTTGGAGTTGAAAGAGGATTATTGACATAACTGTTTTTGTCGTGTTTTATTTTGTGTTTGTACTGGGTGTACCGTCCGTGAGGATAGTGCACCTTTTATTATTTTGGATGGTTAGCTTATCGGTTAGAGCTTCGTGTTGCGCAACCAATTCAAACGAGTGAGAGGGGTTCGATTCCTCTACCATCCACGAATCATTAATTTAAAATTAAATCTTATGGCAAAAGAATCAGAAGAAAGAAAAAAAGTCAAAGAGAAGCTGATAAAGAAAAATGATAAGCTACCTTTCTCTTTATCTCTTTATGTGAAAGTGTCCCGTATGGTTCAAGATTTGAATCGTTTGGCGAGAGCCAATCGGCTTGTAGAACCGGAAGATGTACTTTATTCTATTCAGCAAGAAGGAGCTCCTAAAGGGAAGTTCTATGTAGTAAGGAACTACTAATTATCAACTCACACGATTATGGATAGAGTATTTACAGAGCTCACACCTGAATGCGAGATTACAGCACGAATGTACGCACAAGGGTATGAAAAGAAAGAAATTGCAAATCTCAAATGTCGAGCAGTTAGTACAATAAACAACCAATTGCAGAGGGCTTTTGATGTTTTGCAGGTGAGGAATGGTCGGGAATTGGCAACCATGCTTTATGAACGGATAGCCGGTGTGAAGTTCACAATGGATTTTTCACCTATCATTCGTACATCCGTTGCCTGTGGTTTATTATGTGTCTTTTCTTTGTCGCTTTATCACGAACAGAGCGATATGAGAAGGGCACGAAGGACGAAAATTGAAACATTTGAAAGAGCAAGGAGGTCAGAATGAATGCAGAAACTAAATTAAGTACCCTTTATCGAATCGGAAATAGGATACCTCTGAATAAGTCGCAAGCAGCGGGATTTGTAGGTGGCCGGTATAGGCTTGAAAAATTAATTAGAGAAAATAAAATTCGGGCGACAAAAACGGGACCAACTAAGATGTCTCCTTATGATGTGAATGCCTGCGATGTGTTTCTCTATGCTATTGATTCTAAAGAACAAAGAATATAATTAACTTTTTAAATTTTACGATTATGAGTAAAGAATTAGCATTGAAAGAGCAAGAGTCTTCATTTGAGATTCAGGCAGCAGATTTAAGTACAAGTGATCTTCCCTCTTTAGAGGATGCTCAGGAATTACCTGTTGATCTTTGCGGCAACTACTGGACGCCGGAACATGCCGGTGAGTTTAAGAAAATGTTTTTCGTAGAAATTAAGCCTCAAAAGGTCTTAAGTGCTACTGGAACTGGTGAACTGATTGATTTGGATTGTGCTACTTTCCTTGAGAGATCAGAGGATGGCATAGTACAGACTGTGACTAATGGGTCTCGTAGATTAGTTGGTATTCTAGAACAATATATTGAGAATGGCTCGCTCAAAAGTGGCGTTCCTCTTAAAATCACTTACATGGGAAAGAGAAAGAATAAGACCAATAATTTCCAATCCGATAATTGGTCTGTAAAACCTCTACGTATAAACTTATCAGCAGTTGAATGATAGATTTTGATTTGAACGATTGTGCAGAAGGGGAAGAACTTAACCCTTCTGCCTATAATCCGGATGACTACCCAACAAAAGAAACAGTTTTGGATTTTATAGCCTTAAATAGTCATAAGAAGCCTATAAACATAGATTTGAAATCCTTGAGTGTAAATGGGACAGTCAAACGTGATTCAATGGAAACTTATCTTGAAAGTAAGCACATTTCTTCCTCTAATTTGAAAAATGCTCTCAAAACCCCTCGCTCGTTCTACTATGACTGGGAGCGAGTTTTTGAAGAAAAGCAAAAACCTTGTTTTCAATTAGGCACATTTGCCCACATGGCTTTTCTGGAACCTCGTTTGTTTGAACTTGTAAAGGTGGAGCCGGTGTGTAATCAAGCATCAAAGGACGGTGTGCTTCAGATGATCGATTTCTATGAAGGACTTCTTGAAAACGAGAAAGATTATGCAAAGAATGCTGAGAGTGAATCACCTTCTGAAAAGTGGAATTTCAATGCACTTAAAGAGTACCGGGACGATTTGAAACAAAAGCTTATTGATCTAGGCTATTCTTTCATCAGTGAAGAAATGAATATGATTATCACTGCCTTGAAAAGAAACTATTATTGGTACGGTGGTGGTATTATCCTTCAGATTCTCAAAGGCGCTTATTCAGAAGTTTCTTTCTATGGAAGAGACGAGGAAACCGGACTTGATGTTAGGGTAAGACCTGATTATTTCAATGTAGAAGAAAACATCGGTGTAAATGCCGTTATTTCTTTCAAGACCACACGAGCCGATGACCTCGGCAAGTTCTATTATGATTGCGCCAAACTCAAATATGAGTTGTCAGAAGGTATGTACCAAGAAGTAATGAGTGGCATTACAGGGCGAAACTTCAATGTAACCATAATGATTATGTTGCAGACAGTCGAGCCTTATGATGTGGCCGTCCTTTTTTGGTCGCCTGATGATCTGGCGAATGGGAAATACAAATATCACTATGCACTTTCCATTGTCAAAGACTGCTTCGATAAGAAGTGGTTTCCCGGCTATGATGCTAAAGCGGAAGATGGTGCTCGTGGTATAATTGACATGCAGCTTCCTGATTGGAGTAAGAAACTTCTTCATCCGGTGGCTATAGATGATTTTGAATAGTTATGAAAAAGGTAGAGATAAAAATCGACGATTGCCATGTAATAACGCTCCAACACGATAAAAGGGATAAATTTATCGGGATGGAGCTTTGTAATGTTCCTCAAGAAGAAATTACTCAATTGATTTTACTTCTTCAATATTTAGAGAAGGCTGCCCCAATTGTAGAAGGCATTGCTGATTGTTGGCAAGATGTGTGAAAAGGGAAGCTAACTGCTTAAGCTCTTCAACATCGGGCTGATATACCTTAGCTTCTTTTCTATTATTCAGTTCTCCAACCTTTATGAGTGTAAGCGGTTTCCCATCTTTTAAAACGCTTTCTATACCCATAAACATTCCCCGTTGAAAGGGCTTCTCATTATTAAATAAAATTTCCATAACACTTAATTTTAAAGTTTGACAGCTCCAAAATTAAGAAAAGTTCCCAAGGGAGAATAGTTCTTCTTTGGGAATTCATTAAAACCTATAAAACAATGATTGATTTAAAAGACTATGTACCGGAGGAACTTAAATTTAAGCTCCCTGCCACCGTGAAATTTCCCGAAGTGATTTTTTCTGATTGTGTCTCTATGGATGATGTAAAGAAGAAGCTTGCTGAGAGTTTCGTTACCATTCAAGAGAAAGACGTAATCGCTAACCGGGTGATGGACGATTATGAAATCTCAACTATCCGTGCGAATTATGGTGAGATTGCCAAGGAACAGATTCCGGAACTTGAAGCACAGTTCGAATCTTTGAAAGCCAAGTTTAATACAGAGAAGAAAAAGACTTTGAGGCAAAGATTTCTGCCTTACATACCCAGTTCAAAGACCTTGTGAACTTGGCAAAGAAAGGTATTAAGGATTATCCTTTAAAGATGATTGATACCTTTCGTATTCCTGTGATGGGGCATTACCTGTATTATTCATGGGTAAATGATGCATTTCGGCTGGCATTGGTCCAAGAAATACCAAAGCATGAATACAACGACTTGTTTAATTCGGGAGAAATGAATCAGGAAGCCTTTAAAGCACTTGGTTATGATTTACCTGATATAGATGTGAAGGATACGAGAAAGAACCTTCGCAAATTTGGCAAGGATGAGAATGTTGTTGAAGTCTGGGAAGAAGACGGTCAGGATGTTTGGTTAGAACATTGGATCGAGGACTTTTTAGATGAAGATAGCGGAGAGGTAGTTCCTGTACAACGCCATGAATGGCATAGAGTAGCAATTGAAGAAAGCCCATGGAGGAAAGAAGATGAACAGACTGAAGCACAAGAAGGGGAGGCCGACGAAATACCGGCAGAGCCTGAGGAATAATCCGTATTGGGAAGAGGTAAAGCGTAAGGTTAGAATTCGTGATGGGCATAAATGTCAGGTGTGTGGTAAGACATACAATTTGGAGGTTCATCACAAAGTCTATGACATTGCAGGATATTCTATTGTTGGTCACGAATTAGAATTCTTGTATTGTCTTGAAACGCTGTGTGAAGATTGCCATAGAATGAAACATGGTAGATAAATTATCCCGGTGTCCATTGGTTTGGTATCCGGGAACTTTCTTTAAAATCTATTTTTATGAAGCAGATAAGCAGAAAGCAGGCACAGCGGAATAGGCAGGTTGCTGAAATAAAGAAAACCCTATCTCCATATTGTGCAATTTGTGGCAGGCTGATGTCTGACGCTGCCCATTTAGTGCCAAAATCGGAATACCCTGAGCACTACACTAATCCTCTCAATATTGTTGGATTGTGCCGGGAATGCCACAATAAGTATGACAATAATTTAGCCTTCAGACAAAAGCAAAAGCGGCTTATAGAGCGTGTGAAGTCTTTTGATGAATGTGCTGCTAATAGATATTTTCGTTTATGAATAGTTATCAACTCATATCCAAGCTTCGAAAAGTACGGGATGACACCTACCTTACAACAGCCGCCCAAGCCTTATTTCACGAGCTTGTGGCGATTTGTAATGAGATGAAGTGGAAAGATATATTCTTTGTTCGTAGTAATACACTTTGCGGTAATTTAGATATGTCTGACAATACTTTACGTAAGTCTAGAAATAGTTTGGCAGCTTCCGGTCTTATTTACTATGAGACAAGCAAAGATAAGCGTATAGGATGTTATTACTCATTCGTCAAGAAATTGAGTAATGATATTGTATCACCCGCAGAATCATCCGCAATATCATACTCAAAAATTACGGATGATATTGCGGGTGATATTAAGGAGGGAAATGCAAATGATGTCCCGGAATCATCCGCAATATCATCCGCAGAATCATCCGCAAAAAATGAGGATGATAAGAAAGGTACATCCGCAATATCATCCGCAAATTTTGAGGATGAAACGCAAATTCCACCTATTATAGATATTAAAACTATAAACGAAGAGAGTCTCGCGCGTACGCACGAGAGCCCCCCACCCGAAAAGCCAAAGAAGTCCCGGAAAAAAGATGGAGATAAAAAGCCTTTAGTTTATCCTTTTTCTTCGATAGCTTTCATGTCTGCTTGGGAAACTTTACGAAATACTCCGAAGTGGAAAAATAAGCTCAACTATGCGTTGCAGCTTTCGCTTAATAAACTTTCTAATTTTGAAGAAGAGTTTGCCATTAGGCAAATTGAGAGGGCAATCGAATCCGGTTGGACTGGTGTAGTATTTACGGGAACTGAACGTGATTATCAAGAATGGTTAAACATTAAGTATGGAAAAACAGGAATCCAAGGACAAAACAATCGGAATGCTGATAAGGCAGCAAAGGCAAGAATGCTCCTTGACGAGTATGCAGCCATCGAACAGGGAAGTTCTGCTATCGACCATCAAACAGAGATACCCGACCTTTAAGGCTTTTTCCTCTGCCTATTCCACTTCGCTTCAAACGATTATTCTTTCGGATATGGAAAAGGCTTACAGTGAGAAATCTCCTACAATGTCTGATCTTGAGCGAATGTATGGCTGCGATTCTTCCTCATTGTGGGTGAAGACTCAACTATTGACTATTGATTTCGCTTCTTCTACGAAAGAGAGTGCTGATATAGACGCTCTGAGTGAATTTTCCCGATTGTTTGTTGCTCAGTATCACTATATTAAGTTGACAGAGTTTCTTTTATTTATCGCCCGCTTCAAACTTGGAAAATACGGTAAGTTTTACGGGTATTTCGCGATACGATAACTGTCGGTGAAGCATTTAGGAAGTTTCTCCGTGAGCGGAGCGAAGAAATGGACATCATCATTAGAGGACGTAACTTTCGGGAAATTGAAGAACGCCGAACCGTAGTAGAAAGGTATCATGTACCAGCTAATTATATTCAAGCTGAAATTAATCGTTATCCGAAGAAATAAATAGTTCTAAAAAGTACAATATGAAAACAATATCAATAGATGTGGATGCGACAAGCGTTCAGATAGAGACAAGTATGGCTGGAAATGGATATGTCAGAGTAACAGCAGAAGTCGATGAAAGAGATTCTACTAAATTACTGGATTCCATATCCAAAGACGATATTTCAGATTATATGCGTGAGAATGGTTATATCTGTGAAATTGAATAATTTAAATCTGATCAAAAAATGACTGAAATGATTTTTCCGCAGGAGAATAGAGATTTAAAACTTACCTGCAAGCTACATATTGATATGTTTGCTAACTCTGTTCGCTATTCATTTAAGTTGATGCAGCGAGCGAAGGGAAAACGAAAATGGCAAGATATAAGAGGGTATGAACGTCTATATCGTGCAAACACAGATATGGATGATATTTTAAGATACCTTTCAAGAAGCCAAGTGATGGAATTAGCTGAATTAGAGTATAAAAAGTATGCTCCAGTAGCATGCTTGTTTAACGAAGAACAAATCAGGAATGAAGAAGACAGTAAAGATTTCAAATCTGAAAGAAGGTGATACTTTTATCTATAAAGATGTGCTGTATGAAGTTTGGAAGAAACAAAAATGGAGTACTTGTTGTAAGTATTTGAATGATAAATATCGTTATGGCGGTTGGTGTAAGTATATTTATTGTGAATTTAGTAATTATACAAAAGTAGAAATATAATCAGGAATGAAGAAGAAATTAGTAATAGAAAAGTGCTGCAATTGCCCTTTTTATAAAAGGATTGCTGTTAAGAATGAAGCTTTAAAAGCTGTTTGCTTTGGCAGAAATAAAGTGTATTACTTATTGAATGATACCGAATCTTCTATACCAGAAGATTGCCCTTTGGAAACAATAGAAGAAAGTAATTAATGTATAACAATAAAATCATGAATAAAATAAGACTAATATTTCGTTGGTTATTCACTCCTCTGTGGATTGTACTATTTTTTGTGTATTTGCTTATATGGTATATACAAATGAGTTGGTACTATTTCAACTTTCAAGATTATTGGGATGCTTTTCTAATATTATGGGATAAAATAATGCTATTAATGAGATTAAAAACTAATCAATAAAGAACAAAAGTATGGATATCAGAACGCAACCGAATTACAATAGGAAGACCAGAGAAGAGGTTTTCGGTATATCCATCCGTATTAACGGAGGACGCAGGTATTGTAAATATCCAATCGGGCATCAGAATTATAAAACGATTGGAGATGCTTATGCCGCATCTGTAGAAATAATGAAACGTATTCTTGCTGGCGCAAGAATTGAATATGGAGTAGACGGTTCTGCCGGGATCGACAAAAATGAGTATGTGAAGATAGTAGATTAACATATAACTAATCAAAAAAGGAACTAATATATGGGAAAATATTTTGGAAAAAGTAGATATGATGTACAGCCATTATTGATGCAAAGGTATAATCTTTCCGAAAAGGATTGGGATAGATTGACTCTGTTGTGGCATAGTTATGGAATGAGAACTTCTAAAAACGATATGTCTAACCGGACACCATCAAACCATTACTTTTTACAAGGGATATTAGAGCATCTCGCAGTAGAGTGGAGTACATGGAATGAAGGAATGAGTAAAGTGCTTAAAGATATAATTCAGACTGAGTTTCCTCAATTAATGGTGCAAGATAGAGAATATGAGATTGACTAAAAATAAATAGAAAAGAGGTGACTTATTATCAATACCCGATATTTGAAAGTTACCTTTTCCAATTAGAGAACATACTATCTATCCAGCGCACTACGTATACAATAATAACACCGGCTACAACCATGGCAAAAATACGAGCTAACATAATCAATTGTATTAAAGGTAACTTATTAAATAGTGCACAAAGATAGATAAAAAGACGAATATCTATAGAGACTATTTCTTGAGATTAATTTTTGAAGTGATACTAAACAAAAAAAGGCTATCTATCCCAGACAGCCAATCTTTTGTTAACCTTAATCTAATACTATGAAAAACACATTACAAAGGTACGGATTTACAGGAATTATGCAAATTATCAGCCTTTGTTCAGCCATCTTATAACATGGTTTAGCAGGCAAATATATATGTTAACTGTTAACATTGTAAATGTGTAAAATTAACTAATGAGCAATGAAGATAGATAAGAATGTTTGGACTGATGCAAAATGCGCAGCCTTTAGGGTAGAGTTCCTTACCAGTCGTGAGGAACTCTTTTTATATGCGAAAGCTATTTATTCCGCTATTATGTGGAGTAGGGAAGTGAATGAAAAGAATAGGATTATTATGAAAAAGAATAAATCTGTAAAATAAGAAAGGAGAACCAAGCGCACGACCACTCAATCCTCCCTCACACGATTATAGTGCAAATATACTATTTACTTTTAAAATAATTGTGTTATGGAGCTGGATTTTAATAAAATAATTCGTCTTAAAAAAATCAGAATTGAGAAATCAGAACTTTCAGAAGAAGAAAACGCCTTAGCTTCACCGATTTTGAGAGATAAAAACCTTATTGGGGATATCTATAAAATCTTTGTTGAGTTATTGAATAGCAGAAGTCTTCCCCTTGTATTGATAGTGTTACTCAACGGAAGAAGTTCATTTTCATTATCCTGTACCTATTTTCTCCAAGCTCGCTTGCCGGTGGGAAAATGACTGCCGGATTACGTGAGGAAATGTCGAGGGTATTGGGGATTCAGTCTAAGAGTACAATTTCCGACAATTGCGCGGATGTCGTGTTTCTGTATCAGAACTATGGGGATTTCAGCGGAGATATAGAGTATCTTTACACTGAAATCGTAAATCGGTTAAGAATCAAAGGGCTAATCAATTAATGAGCCGGAGTTTAGTGCTCCGGCTTTATTTTATAGAATAAGTTTACATCTATATCGAGATTTTTATATAATGCTTCTACTCCTTCTTTCAACAGATTATCGCACATTTGCTTTAATATAAATTCCGTAGGAAACAATATTTCTTTAGATGTAACCTCATCAAAATGGTGATACATGATATTGTCATTTCCAACATAAACTTTAGGAAAGTTGTTTCCTTTGAATTGGTCAGATGTGATATCTACATCAAAGCCGTCGCAATGGACCCATGTGTGAGGATAGTTTTTTAAGAATGGAGTTTTTTGCCTTATTTCAACCATGTGAGTTTTTTTGCAGGATAATATATCGTAAATCCATATAGAGCTAAGTGCGCAAAAGCCATTAGGAAAAGATATAAAGTATCCATGTTTTTGACATTGCTCGACTTCTTTTCTGATGTTCCATGCAATATTGTATATAGTTTCTTTCTTCATATTTTTTTATTTGTAGTATTCTTTTCCTCGTATATTCTTATGTTTCGGTATACGTGGTTCTCCATCAAAATGTATTTTACCTCCGCAGTGAGGGCAGTTTATGGTATTGGTATCCTCATTAATATCCATGTCATCAACAAAAAAATCACCAACCTTGCATCCAATAACATCTGCTATTTTTTGCAATGTTCCTACTGTTGGATTTCTACTAAGATTCTGGGCGAGTGTAACCCTTGTTATTCCCATTTTTTTTGCAACGGCTTCCATTGTGAAGCCCTTTTGCTTGATTATTGTCTTTACTTCCATGTGTGTATGATTTTAATCAGATGCAAATATAAGGCTAAAAATCGAATATACAAATGAAATATGATTGTTTTGATTGGGTATAGTCATTTATATTAAAATTTATTTAGATTATAATCATACTTGTATGGCGTTTGTTAATATATGATAATAATCATGTGTTTTGTGCGACCGTTTGCTTTATGTATGATTTTAATCACCATCTTTGCATCGTCAGAAACAAAGTAATAACAATTAAAAGATATACGATTATGACAACATCAGTGATTAAACAAAGAATGATAGAGAAGTTCATCATGTCAGAGTTTGTGCAAGGTAACTTAGATACAGAAGAACAAGTAAGCTGTATGCTTCTTCTTATTCAAAAGAAACTAGGTATGTCAGTAGGACAAGCAAGTGACTTTATGAGAAACGCAATTGGTATTAACTTTTAAAGATACACGATTATGACAAGAGATGAATTAAAAGCAATGTTGCCATCCGTATGGTTTGAAGAGTTTAACGAAGTCGTTTCAGATTCTTTTGAGCAATTCTATAAAGATGTTACTGAAAGTGGTGTAGAACCAACTGATGAATACTTTACTATGATAGTGAATGCTAACGTAGAAGCGTATTATACCTGCTCTTATCAATCAAACTGTTGGTATTAAAGTTTAATCTGGTAGCCTTAGGGCTACCACAATATACACGATTATGAAAGCGGATTTAGTTTTAGTTATCAGCCCTGAAGCCCCACTGATGAAGCAATTGGGCAAAGTATTGGGCAAGCTATGTACCATGTACGACTTTACTACCATTGACAAGAACGAAAAGTACATCACCATACAGCACGATGAAACTGGTCTTGTAGTGGCTTATACGAGTGAAGAAAGATTGAATGCTAAACTTTAAATATTGATTATTATGGGTGAAATAGCAGATAGTTTGATAAGCGGTGAATTTGATTTTATCACCGGTGAGTATTTAGGTGAAGCGGTTGGTTATCCAAGAACACACGCTTATGACAGACATGAGTACATGCAGCCAGTTGAAAAGAAGCCTACCAGTAAGGCGAATGTCTGTATAGCTAACATGTGTAAGGACAGAGGTTTCAGTAACCGTGAAAAGATTGAATTAGTAGCCAACTTCTTGTATAGCAAAGGTTACAAACAATTGCCTAATTTATCTCTTCAGTATAAAATCATTCACAGCCAATACAAGAATGATTTTAAAAAGTTTTTGGTTGAACAAGTAAAGCAAAAAAATGATGAATAATATATTCACAATATGCTATTCAGAAGAAGAAGCAAACGAAATAGGTCACTTCATTTTGAGTAGAGGATACGAGGGTGTTCAAAATGATAGTTATAGATATTGTCGTGAAGCGATTTGGTGGGCTTTCAAAGAAGCTAAAAGGCATCATTCAAATTGCATCTACGTTGGCGTTGCAGGTTGTCAAATGACTGTATCAAAATCAAAGCGAGGTCTTAGACGAAATGGTCTTAAATACATAGAGAAAAGGCGAATGTTTTACAAATTATTAAGTAAGTATTGATAAATAGTTTATGAACTCAATAAACAAAAACGGTTGCAGCGTATGCCAGCCCGGTAAAGAGAATTACACTACCTACATAACGAAGTTAGGCAGAAAGAGAGTGAGAATGTACCAATACGACTACCGTACAGAAGACGGTGAGTTGTTTTCTTGTTGTGCGCCTACCTTAGAGGTGTGCAGAGAAAAAGCGTGATAAATGGATGAAAAACAGATAAGCATGAAATACATACAGTTTATCCACCAAAAACCTGCATTATCTGGTTCTATTACAGTGAACGGCAGGTCTAAGAGTGGTATATTTATGCCTGAGTGGTCCAAATATAGCAACTCAATCATTTACAGGTATCATACGGATAGAGGCAACAAAGGTACAGGTGGGTTTAGTTTAAACCGTGCTTTCTTCTTGCTAAATTGTGGCAGGCTATCAATTTTACGACAATAAACCGATTGTCGTGTATAACGATTGAAGATATTTCGTTATCTTTGATTGTGGTAGTATCTTTGGGGTACTATCGCGGAATGGAGCAGTTGGTTAGCTTATCGCTTTGACTTGGCGAGGGTCACAGGTTCGAGTCCTGTTTCCGCAACCATGATTATTAACTTTTAAAATTGACACGATTATGAACATTCTTACATTAAGTATCAAACAGAAGTATTTCGATGAAATATTGGCAGGTACTAAGACCCACGAATATCGTGAAATCAGACCTACCAACGCAAAGAAATATATCACCTATCTTTGTGGCGGTAAAGAGTATAAGGCTGATGAAGAGCTACCCGAAGAAGGTGAAGTAGAATTGAAGCCTATTAAGTATGATGCCATCAAACTTCTTACAGGTGCTTATAGTGGTAAACGTCCTTATATCATCGTTGAAGTAAAGAACGCAGAAGCGGCTATTCTCACCGATGAAAGCGGCAACGATATTGTTTACGAACATCAAGGTGAAGAATATTTAGCTGCCCAAATAGACTATACTTTAGGCAAGGTATTAGAGAAATATATAGATTGATTGTTTAATTAAAAATGATTTGCTGAGTCAGAAGAAGGATTAATAAAGTAGCCGGACCACGTCGGAATATGAATGGTGCTGGCGCAGGTGGTAGATTAGTTGCCAATCGTAGGGGTACGGCAAGTGCCACGCAGTTAGGGTCACGTAGACAGCGTTATAGTGATCTTCGTATTTCATTTGGATTGTCGGGTGGTTAGCTATGAGCAAAGTAGAGCAAGCGAACCGGTATATAGACCTCATTCGAGTAAAATCGAGTGAGGCTTTACTATTTTTGTCCCTAGGTAAAGATTCGCTTGTTCTGCTTGATTTATCTATCCAAAGTTTGATCGGATTGTTTGTGTATTCATGTATTTCGTTAAGGATTTAGAGCACATAAACCGCTGGATAAACTGGACTAAAGCCAAATATCCAAAGATTGAGTTTGTACAAGTGCCTCATTGGAATCTTACCTACATTCTTAGAGGTGGCATGTACTGCGTACCTAATCCGAAAGTAAAGTTACTGAAACTTGCTGATGTGGTAAAAGCTATGCAGCTTACTCATGGTGTTTATTACACATTCTTGGGTATGAAAAAGGCTGATGGAATGAATAGGCGTTTGATGCTGAAAGGCTATGAGGCAAACAGTTACGAGAATAACGGTATGATTTATCCTTTGGCTGACTGGACACAGAAAGATATTCTCGCTTATATGCGGCAACATAATTTGCCTGAACCGATTAGATATTCGTTGAAAGCAAGCTCAGGAGTTGGCTTCAACCTCGATTGTATGCTTTGGATGGAGAAGAATTACCCACAGGACTTACAGAGAATTTATAGAGTGTTTCCAATGGCTGAAAGAGTGCTTTGGGAGTATTATAATAAACAAAATTGATAGGAGGATAGCTGAGTCAGAAACAGAAGAAGGGGAAAGATGAAAAGTGCTGCCGATATTGGAGTACAAACAAATCGTTTGACTCGTGCGGCAGAAGGGAATCCTGCAAGACAAGCAAGAATTAATAGTATTGGCGGTGCCATGTATCGTAATTTGAGCAGGTTGAACACTGCAAATAACCGAAGTGTGTTTCAACAGTATTCAAGAGCTGTACGTCAAGGTAGAGGATTGGGCTTAAGTAATGGTTAATATGGAATTATCAAAATATATCAAAAGTGAATCGGTGGAACTTAACCGTTCTACCATCCATTTTGCAGATTATAATCCCCGGAAACTTTCGGATGAATCTCGCAAAACATTAAAGCGTGGTATCAAGAAGTTTGGGTTAGTCGGGGGAATAGTCGTAAACAAGCGTACGGGGCTGACCGTGGTTAGCGGACACCAGCGTTTATCTGTCATGGATGAATTACAGAAGTTTCCCGACAATGACTACCGTATTCGTGTCGATGTCATTGATGTGAATGAAAAGCAGGAAAAGGAGTTGAACATTCTAATGAACAACCCGAATGCACAAGGTATGTGGGATTTTGACGCACTTGCCCGCATAGTTCCTGATATTGACTGGAAAGATGCAGGTCTGACCGATGCAGACTTAAACATGATTGGTGTTGACTACCTTCTACAAACAGAAGAAGAAAACTCCATCGCAGACGCTCTGTCTAACATGATGGAACCAGTAATCGAACAGAAAGAAGCCGATAAGGCCGCTAAGCAGTTGGAACGTGCTGAGAAGGTTGCCCACATGAAAGAAGTCAAGCAACAGGTAAAAGAGAATGCACAGAAAACAGCCGAGGATATGGATGCTTATGTGATATTATCCTTTGATACCTATGAAGCTAAAGCCGCTTTCTGTGAGAGATTCGGTTATGATCCGGATATGAAATTCATAAAAGGAGAAGTGTTTGATGAACAAGTAGAACGGGTAGATTGATATGAGCAATAGTGAATCTCAAAACCAAAAAGGTCGTGGAGGAAGAAAGCCTAAGTTTGACTATACAAGTGAGGACTTTCTTTCTCTTGTAGAGTCGTATGCCAAAAAAAGGGATTCACTGATAAGGAAATTGCTCATGCCGTTGGGTTATGTCCTCAAACTTTTTGTGAGAAGAAAGGTGAGTACCCCGAATTGAACGAAGTATTATCGCGTGCGCGTTGTGCTATAAACGCTCTTGTACGTGCTAAGTTCCTTGCTATGGCTCTTGGTGGTATTAAGACTAAGAACACCACTATCAGAAAAATTAAGAACAGAGAGGGCAACCTGACGGGCGAGGAAGAAGTTCAAATCGTAGAAGGTGAACTGGCTCCAAATTTACAAGCGCAGTCTGTTTGGTTATATCATTACGATGAAGACTGGAGAAAAGTTGAACGCAAGCAGGATGAAGATGCCGACATCCCAACCGACATAGAGCATGGTATCAGTATTGATTCCTGGATTAAAGACAAACTGAAATGATCGACCCCCAAGAAATATATCATCCGTTGTATGAGGATAAGGAGAAATTCATCATCCTTGTTACCGGTGGACGTGGTTCGGGAAAGTCTTTCAACGCTTCCACCTTTATAGAGCGTCTGACTTTTGAAATGACCCCGGTAGAGAAGATTGTGCATCAGATTCTCTATACCCGTTACACGATGGTTTCCGCCGGTATGTCTATCATCCCGGAAATGATGGAGAAGATAGACCTTGACGGAACTACAAAATATTTCAAGACCACCAAGACGGATATAGTCAACAAAATGACTAAGAGTCGTATCATGTTTCGGGGTATCAAGACATCTTCCGGGAATCAGACGGCGAAACTGAAATCCATTCAGGGTATAACGACTTTCGTCTGTGATGAAGCGGAAGAGTGGACGAATGAAGAAGAGTTCGACAAAATTATGCTCTCCATTCGTAAGAAGGGCATTCAGAATCGGATCATAATCATAATGAACCCTTGTGACTCTAATCACTTCATCTATAAGAAATACATAGAGAATACTCACAAACTGGTAGAGATTGATGGAGTACAGGTACAGATTTCCACTCATCCGAATGTGCTTCATATCCATACGACCTATCTGGATAACTTGGAGAATCTTTCCCCGGAGTTCCTGAAAGAAGTGGAGGATATGAAGATAAATAACCCCGAAAAGTATGCTCATGTGGTTATCGGACGCTGGGCTGATGTAGCGGAAGGTGCCGTATTCAAGAAGTGGGGTATTGTTAAAGAGTTCCCACGAGAATGCAAAAAGGTAGGAATAGGGCAGGACTTCGGATTTACTAATGATCCATCCGCTGCTGTAAGATGTGGCATTATTGATAACCGTTTGTATGTTGATGAACTTTTCTATGAAACGGATATGCTTTCATCAGCTATTGCCAACAGGTTAAAGCCTTTCTCTATGAAAGTGTTTGCTGATTCACAAGATCCTCGATTGATTCAAGAGATAAAGAACAGAGGCGTGAATATCTATCCGGTAGATAAGTTCCCCGGTTCAATCAAGGCGGGTATTGATAAGATTAAAGATATGGAGTTCTTTGTAACAGAACGCTCTTACAATCTTATTACTGAACTTCGGAAATATGTTTGGGACAAAGATAAAGATGGAAACTACATCAATGAGCCAGTAGATGAATATAATCATTTGATGGATGCCATTAGATATTATGTATTGGGTTGTTTGCTTGGACGCATTTTGAGGCCAAAAGATTTAACAGGAATATTCACGCATTAAAAATATAAACTATGCTATTGAGTTTAGATGAAATATTAGCATTACCTGATATCGGACAGAAAATAAGCTATTTAAAGAAGGGGCGGAAAACCGAACTTCCAGACCGTTGTAAACTTTGGGATGATTGGAATTCTGAACGTCATGAAATCATGGTGGACAAAGAGAAGTACCCGGATAGAAAGGTACTCGAGAAGGAAGCGGAAACGGTTTACGATGAAAAGACCGGCAAGAAGTATGAAATCGAAGCGAAGTACAAGACCGAGCCGGTGAACCGTATCTCCATTCCTTTGGAACAGGACATCGTGAACATTCAAACCGCTTTCACTGTTGGTACCGAGCCTTCCATAGATTGCACTCCAACCGATGATGACGAAAAGAAACTATTAGACGCTGTCAAGGCTGTATTCAAATCCAACAAAATCAAGTACCAGAACAAAAAGATTGTCCGTTCTTGGCTTTCCGAACAGGAAGTAGCCGAATATTGGTATGTAACCGATGATGATTCATTTTGGGCGAAGTTTTGGAAGAGAGTAAAGACTTCTTTCGGTGGAAAGGTAAAGCCGACCAAAAAGCTGAAAAGCGTTTTATGGTCACCGTTCCGAGGTGATAAACTTTATCCGTTCTTCAACGATGAAGGTAAGATGATTGCCCTGTCCCGTGAGTACAAGAAAAAGCTCATGGATGATTCTGAAATCATTTGCTTTATGACTATCACAGACAAAGCGGTCTATCAATGGGACTTATCTAAAGGGTATGAAGAAAGAACACCTTTCGTTCATGGATTCCCGAAACTGCCGGTTATCTACGCTTACCGTCCTGAATCGTATTGCAAGAAGATAAAGACTTTCCGCGTCCGGTTGGAAAAACTGCTTTCCCAATTACGCCGATTGCATAGACTATCATTTCTTACTGAAGCTAATAGGCGATGTTGAAGGATTTATGGGTAAGACAAAAGATCGGATGGTTAAACTCACAGGAGAAGGTGCGGATGCCCAATATCTAACGTGGTCGCAAGTTCCAGATACTATCAAATTCGAAGCCGAAACGCTTACTAACATGGCTTATGATATGTCCAATACTCCACGCATTTCTTTCGAGACATTGAAAGGGGTTGGTAAAGCTTCCGGCACTGCCTTTCGCTTCATGTTCATGGGGGCACACATGGCTGTTGAAAATCATGGAGAAGAAATTGGTAGCTTCATGCAACGAAGAGTAAACTTCCTGGTTTCCGCTTTAGGGGCAATCAATCCATCAGAGTTTAGCAAAGCTTCCCAAACGATTGATATTGAAACGGATTTGGTTCCATACATGATTGACGATTTGAACGACAAGGTTACTACTGCCGTCTCCGCTGTCAGTGGTGGCGTATGGTCAAGACGTGAAGGTATCATGTTTGCGGGGAATGCAGATCGCATTGATGAGGAATTGAAAGAAATCGAAGAAGAACAGGCTGCAAAGAATACTCAAATCGGAAATAAGGAACAGAAATAATCTGTTTAGTCAGAAAAAATGCAGGAGTTATAATTTTGTGATAAGAAAAATAGAATAGTTGGCGGTGATTCTTCGGAGTTGCCGCTATTTTTTTATTCATAGTAAAATAATGAATAAATTGTTTGTTAGTATTCATATTATTACTATATTTGCAGGGTAATTAAGTCCAAAGCGTTATGAGTTACAAATCAGTGAAAGACGTTGTAACTATGTTGCAAGAAAACGGTTTTGTTCTAAAGAGTCAGAGAGGTAGCCACATGAAGTTTGAGAAGGATGGCATGATTGTTATCGTACCGGATCATAACAGCAAAGGCGTTGAGAAAGGCACTTATTACAGCATTCTGAGACAAGCGGGGTTAAAGTAGCCCCCCTTGTTCTCTTGATATTTAAGGAAGGAGGCAATATGAAAACAGTGGAAGTGATTGTAGAACACGCAGGAAAGAACTTGAGTGCTTATATCGAAGGTGCTCCCGTTATTACCGTAGGTAATGACATGAAAGAGATTGAGGATAACATGAAGGAGGCAATAGAGTTGTATCTGGAAGATAACACTAATCCTTGCGAGGTGTTGTCTGGGGAATTTGAATTAAAGTTCAAAATTGATGCTGCTACCTTTATCAACTACTACAGCAACATTTTTACTAAAGCTGCATTGAGTCGGATTACGGGAATCAATGAGCGTCAGTTATGGCATTATGCTGCCGGAGTACATAAACCGCGCAAACAGCAGTTGGAGAAGATTCAGAAAGGTATTCAGTCTTTGACTAAAGAGTTGGCTGCTATTAATCTTTTATAAATAATGCGATAAACTACTATGGAAAAGAAATATCAAGTATTTGTTAGTTCAACATATCAAGATTTAATTGAAGAACGGCAAAAGGTTATTGAAGCATTATTGGGCAAAAATTGTTTTCCTGTTGGAATGGAGTATTTCCCTGCGGCTAATGAGGACCAATTTACAGTTATCAAGAAATTAATAGATAGATGTGATTATTATATTTTAATTATTGGAGGACGTTATGGCTCAATAGAACCTAAGTCAGGGAAGAGTTACACTCAACTGGAATTTGAATATGCTATAAGCAGGGGTATTCCTGTTGCTTCATTTTATCATGCAGAACCAAGTAAATTGCCTGCAGAAAGAGTTGAATCAACTGATATGGGAAAACAAAAACTAGGGGAGTTTAAAAAGATCGTTCAAGGGAAGAAATTGTGTGATTCATGGAAGGAACCTTATGAATTAGCATTCAAGGTGAATAAAAGTTTAGACTATTTATTTGAAAATAATCCTCGTGTAGGTTGGGTTAAAGCTGATGAAATCTCATCGGCTGAAGCTAATAAGGAACTACTAAGATTAAAAGACGAAAATGAAGCACTTTCTAAACAGATTATTACACTAAGTTCTAAAATACCAGAGGGAACCGATATATATTGCCAAGCTGACGATGTATTTACAATTCGTTATTCTAGTTCTTTTGATCCACATATTGAGGACGAACATTTAATAAGACTTTTTAGAAAAGAATACTCATGGAATGAAATATTTTTATCTATATCAACGTTGCTGCTTAAACCTGTTGATGAATCTGATATAAGGAGAAGGATCGAAGACGTTTTGTTAGGAGAATATTGTGATATTTCAGAACCTGATTTTCAAACTATAATCATTCAGTTAATGGCTTTAAAATTAATCCAAACAGACCTATTTAAGAGTGATGGTTTATTCACTTATTGGATATTAACCCCTTATGGTCGCGCTGAAATGGTAAGACTAAAGGCGATAAGGAAATAAATTAGAAACTATGTTTTTTACGTGATTGCTTCGGCTTTCACGCCTTTTTCTTTCTTTCTTCACAATCCGACCTTATCCACCACTTAATTATTTCCCCTCTACTAACTTCCTCCTTACTTTATATACCGTATTTACGACAATGGATTGATTGTCGTGAATGGAAAGCCTAAATATTTATCAATCATCTGTATTGGTAGTATTTTTACTTCCGCAAATTGAATCTCAAATTTTAATTCATACGGTATGACAATCTTAGAACAAATCTTGGCAGGACTGCAACAGAAATTCACTGGGGTGGATACTGCTATCTTAACCCGAATCGCTACTAAAAAGGCAGAGGGTGTAACGGACGAGACAAAGGTAAACTCCATCGTGGAGGGTATCAGCTTTTCGGACGTGTTAAATTCCTATGGCGATTTCCGTGCCGGGGATGCTACCCGTACTTCTGTATTGAACTACGAGAAAAGGCATAACCTTAAAGACGGTAAGCCAATTGAGAACCCTAATCCCAATCCTAACCCTAATCCGAAGCCGGAAGATAAGACGGACGATATGGCGACTATTATTGCCAACGCAGTGAATGCAGCCGTTAAACCTCTTTCTGATAAGCTCGCTCAATTCGAGACAGAGAAGTTACAAGCTACTCGGCAGGAGCAGATTATGGCAAAGGCAAAGGAGTATGGTATTCCAGAAACATTCGCAAAGCGTTATGCAATTCCTAATGATGCGGACTTAGATACTTATTTCAAGGACGCAAAGCAGGAACTTGCCAATGTTGGCTTTAGCGGTGTAACCCCTCCCGAATCAGCAGAAACGAAGATTGAGAAAGAAGCTGAATCTATCGCCAAGATGATTGACGAGGGAACGAATGCTATTGTTGAACAAAACAAGAATTAATTATGTCAGCAGGATTTAAGTATGACTTGGTTCCGCCTGTTGAGCAAGAGGAACGTTACGATGTCCAGACAGGCATCCGTAGACGTGGCCCGTTCAAGCTCGACACGCAGAACCTAGTAGTGGGAAGTTTTCTTCCCGGATTTACACCGATTTGTGCGGATTTGAAAAACAAGTTCGCTTATGTGGTAATCAATGTGGAGGTAGTGGAAGCATACGCAACCGGTGATGCTGCATTGTCCATCAGGGTAGCCAAAAACTCTTTGGCATACGTGGGTATGTTCATCGGAAGCGGTACGAAAGGTGCGGAAGTAACGGCTATTGACAAGACCAACAAAGTGTATGATGTATTGACAATCAAGGCTGCTTTTGGTGAGAATATCGCCAAAGATGCGGTACTCTTTGAGGCGGTTGCAGTTGATGGTTTGAAGCAGAAGCACGTGGCAAATTCGGCTCTGTACAACCGGACAAAGGTTGAGGATGGAATCACACTGGTTTCATTGCTTCGTACAGCCGCAGAAATTGAGCCTTCAAAATTGGTTATGCCGTTCTCCGAGAACGATAAAGCCAACACGAAGGGATGGTTTGAATTTAACGAGTAAGGAGGCAGGATATGTTTTTAACGATTCAAACATTATTCGATGATGCGAACATTGTTTCCGCTATCATTAGACGTGTGAACCAGACACGTAAAGACACAATCTATTGGCAGCAGTATCTTACTTTCCGTAGAGTAACTACTCGTGTGTTCAAAGATTATATCGGCTCTGTAACTGGGGTAATGGCCGGTTCTATCAATTCACGTTTTGGAGAGAAACCTATTCGTGAACGTAGAAATATCGGTTCCGGCTATGGTGAGATTGCCTATTTGGGTGATGCTTATCAGATGTCTATTGACCGTCTTTCTGAATTGCAGGATTTAATTGACAAGTTCAATGTAGCTAAAACGGCAGATCAAAAGGCCGCAATGGAAGAGATTGTAAACTTCCTGGCAGATGATTACCGTCAGATTACCCTTGCTGCTCACAAACGCATGGATATTATTGTTGGTGCCTTGTTGATGCTTGGTGAAGCCACCGTTTACAACAAGGATGCTGCAATTACTTCCGGTCAGACCAATAATAAACTGTTGGAAATTACCCTTCCGTTCAACTTTATCAAGCCGATAAGTGGCGATGTGATTGTAGACGGAAAGAATATGTTTATCTCTTATTTGAGAGAGAAACTTCATTCTTTGGCTCCTGACTTTGGTGTTTATGCCAAGATGATTATGACACGTGCATCTTTCAATAAGCATGTTCTTGGTTCATCCGAGTTTGGAGAGCAATATAAGATGATTCTCGGTACTAACGAAATGAAATTGAGTACAGGCTTGGTTTCCTCTTCTTTGGCTTCCGAAGTGTTCACCGGTATCGGCCTGCCGCGTATTGAAATCAAGGAAGATTACGTGAAAGACCAAACGGGAAAGAATGTGCAGATTTACGCGGACAACCGCATTACTCTGTTGCCTTCCGACCAAATCGGTTATATGCGCCACCATACCCCGTATGAAGCGGCCGACCCGGTACAGGGACGTACTTATATCCCGTCAGAAGGTCAGATGCTTATCTCCAACTATCGCGACAAAAACGGTCGCTATATGGAATATACGGCAGAGTGGATTCCGCAGATTTCCAATCCGGATTTGATTACCAATATCGACTTGAGCGAGATTGCATCAATCCAATCAGCATAAGGAGGTGACTATGAAAATAAGGGTTATATCTGTTTTTCGCGACAAGTTCACCGGTAAGTATTATACTCCTGGTGAAGTGATTGAAGTCAGCGAGGAATCGCGTGTGATGGACATGGAGAGCCGCAGGCTTGCCGAACGGGTTGAGGTGAAAACTCCCGAAGTGAAGGCTCCCGAAGAAAAGAAAGAGGTTAAAATCTCCCTTTTTGAAAAAGAGTTTGATAAAAAGGTTTTGGTTGATGCTTTAAAGTCTATCGGCGTGCAGGCTTCCGGTAACATGAAAGAAGAAACTCTTTTGGGTAAGGTTGCAGAATTTGATGAAGAATCAACTGCCAAGCTGAAAGAAGCATTAGGAATTGAGTAAGGATAGGGTAGTTTACTCTACCCTTCCGTTGTCTAATTTTATAAATCAGAAAAGAAATGAAGAATTTTATTTTTGCCATGTGTGGTTTTTTGATGATGTCTTTGGTTTCGTTGAGCGTGCAGGCATCAAGTGTGAAATCTCCTAAGTGTGAGTACGTGAATCCATCTGTTGATGTTGGTTTGCCAGACATTCAGTGTATCACTTTTGAAGCATCTCCTGTTGATTGTGTTGTGCTGACCGTTCCGCAGCCAATATTTATGGTTGTGGATAGTCCAGTGAAGCAACCAGTGATTATTACGGCAATGCAAAGGAAACAGATTTCAGTTCCTAAATGCCCGTTCCGGTACGTCTATAAGTCGAAGTATTGCACACATTATAGTCATACAGCATATAGTAAACTGATTACACCATATTAAGATGACGGTAAACGAATACATATCACAGAAGTTTCAGACTTTCGGCATTCAGTTGTCGGAAACTGAACTTTTGGATATGTGTCTGAACTCGAAGATAAGCGGAGAGGATGAGATGAATGAGGATTGTTACGGCCGTGTCTCTGTAGCGATTGTGAAGTTCATCCCTTCTTTATTACTTCGTGCCACTTCAATCAGTGAAAGCGGTTTTTCTATGTCTTGGAACATTCAAGGTATTAAGGATTACTATTCATTTCTGTGTAAACAGTACAGTTTGAAAGACGAGTTGAGCAACAAACCTAAATGCACTTTCTTATGATATTCGTCCCACACATATTACAAGTAAAGGTAATCACTCCAATGGATAAGGATGAGTTCGGAAGACCTATTCCCGGCACCGGTGGTGAATGCTGGCAGGATGTATGTAAGTGCCGTTGTGATGATAACACTACCAAAGAGTTTACGTCTGATAACGGTTCTGTGTATCGTCCTAACTACCATGTGGTGTGCGAGAAGAGAATCACTGTCAAGGCAGGGGATGAGGTCCGTTGCATGGATGGCGATAATTTGAGAGGGCAAGGCGAGGTTTATACGGTGAAGAGTATGAACTACTTTAACTACTCGGAATTATGGATGTAGATTTCGATTTTTCAGATGCCGATTCCTTTTTCAATGAAGGCGAATGGGAAGTCGAGAAGAAGATGATTGATGTGGGCGATGAAGCTGTGAGATACGCAGAGGAACACGGTAATTATCAAGACCACACACTCACTCTGAGAACGTCCAATGATTACGATGTCGATAAAGACGGTTTGACGCTGAAAAACGAAGCGGAATACGCTTCATTCGTGGAATCCAAGGGGTTTGATGTTTTGAGTGGTGCCGCTTTATATGCAGAGAAACGATTAAAAGAAGAATTTGAATGATAGTAACTACCGACATAGGAAACATTCTCTACCAGGATTGCAAGGATTTCGGGATAGACATAGTACCGGCAGGAGAAACACTGACGGGCGAATTGAAGTCCGAAAGGATTGTCATCCACACGAAGAAGCAACAGCCGGAAACATATTGGAAGAAGTCCTTTGCCGAGGTGAATATCTGTGTGCCTAATTTGAGTGAGAATGAAGCGAACTCTATCCGTCTGAATGAGCTTGAAAGGCAAGCCAACAAGCTATTCGACGATGTGGTAAGCACCTATGACGGCACAGCCTATCGTTACTCAATCGAATCAATCGGTACGGAAGCAGACACAGCTTTGAAGTGTCATTATGTGAATGTAAGAATTCTATTTGAAGTATTAAATGTAAAACTATAGGATTATGATTTCAGCAGTAGGAATTAAAAGAATCTTGTTTGCCGACACAAATGTAGTTACGGCAGACATTACCCCCGAAATCGCTAAGACTTTAATTTCGGCAGCTATCACTGCCAAAAATGAAGTACAAAATGTACATGGGGAAACTTGGCAGATTGAAGAGTCGGAAGCATCTGTAACTGGTTACAAGAACCAGTTGAACGGTCAGAGCTACCGTTATGATACAACTCTTGGTGATATTACTCCTGCTTTCTCTATCGGTCAGTACGATTGGAAGACGAAAGCGGCCCTCATGGGTGGAGCGGTTGTTGAAACTGGTGCAGATGCAAATAAGGTTGCCGTAGGTTGGAAACGTCCTTTGACTAAAGATGTCATTAATAAGGCTCTTTTCTGCTTGACAGAAGACAATGTTTGGTTTATCTTCCCTAACGTACAGATTGTTGCCCGTGAAGCAAATACCGATAAGGCAATTGCTATCGCTGTTCGTGGTTTGGTACAAACGCCAACAGTAGAAGGCGTGTCTTCTGAATACAACTATGATGAAGATGCTGTTAAAGCATTGACCGCATAAGTTTTTAGGGCGAAAGATTGTTTTCAGATGGCGGTGGGTGATTGCTCACCGCCATTTTAATTTAAATATTATGAATCAAGCAGCTAAAATAGTATCTGATGCTCTGTTGGGTTTAGATTTTAAAAATGTGGAGATAGGAGGAATGATTTATACTATCAAACCTCCTACAATCAAGGTGATTTGCCGAGCAATACGGCATTTCTCTAATATAGGTATGACTGGTGATAACATCATGGAAGCCATCAAGGAACTTCCCGCAGCTACTGAAGATATGTTGGAAGGTATTTCATGCTTCATTTGTGGTAGTGAAGATTTGGCTAAGACATTGGAGAACGGAACCTTTGAAGAAATCAAAGAAGCGTTGGAAGCGTGTTTTTCCATGATGGATATTTCGGCTTTTCAGTGTGTCAGCTCGATGAAGAACGTGTCGATGCTGGCAGCCAAGCCGAAACAGTAGGAAACACAACGTTCTTCGGGCAGATAGCCCATTTGATTGATACGCTTCATTTGACATATACGGAAGTTTTTGAGGTTATTCCTTATAGAAATTTATTGATGATGCAACGGGACAAACTTCATGCCGTATATGGCGGTCAGAAGGTAAAGAAAATCAGTGGTAAGGAATTGGCGAATCGTAGAAAGAGAAAATAGGTATGGCAAAATTATATTCAAGGTAGCAAGTGACTGGGAAGAGGTTGTAAGACTCCGCAATGAGATAGTGAAGTTAAAGCAGGAGTTAAAGGGCATGGATAGTACGCAATCTCCCGCTGCTTTCAAGACTCTGAATACCCAACTGTCCGCATCCACTCAAAAGATGGATGGATTGGTAAATGAAGCCGCCAAAGCCGGAGCGATGATGGAGGGCAGCTTCAAAAAGAAAATCTTCGATGCCTCCCAATCAGTAAATGGGTTTACAGAAAAAATCATTGCTCAAAAGGCGGTGGTTAAGGATATTGAAGCGGATATAAAACGTTTGGGAGATGCTTATCGCATCGCCTTGAAACGTAACCCTACATCGGCAAACAGTAAGTTAGAAGAATATAATGCTGCCCGAAAGGTTTTAGATGAAGAAAAAGCGACTCTTTTTGGATTGACTCAACAGCAGGCGGAAGCTCGTCTTTCCGTAAAGAAACTCCGTGATGAATACTCTCTTTACAAGAGTGACGCAAAAGGGGTTACTGAGGCTAACGAAGGCATCACTATCTCTTGGAAGAAAGCACTGGCGGTTATTGGTGGTGCTGGCGTACTGAAAGCGTTAGGTTCTGAAATCATCCGTGTGCGTGGTGAGTTTCAAGCGGCCGATACTGCTATTCAAACATTGTTAGGTAGCAAGGAGAAAGCCGATGCGCTCATGGTGCAAGTACGTGAATATGCAAAGATTTCACCTTTGAATTTTCAGATGTCACTGCCGCTACACAGATGATGTTAGGGTTTAATATCGAAGCTGAAAGAGTACCACGTTATTTACAAGCTATTGGTGATGTTTCTATGGGGAATACACAGAAGTTTAACTCTCTTACTTTGGCTTTTTCTCAGATGTCAGCAGCAGGTAAGCTGATGGGGCAAGACCTTAATCAGATGATTAATGCCGGATTCAACCCCTTACAGATGATAGCTGAAAAGACAGGGAAGTCTATTGCCACACTCAAAGATGAGATGTCTAAGGGGGCTATTTCCGCAGAAATGGTACAACAGGCGTTTATTGACGCCACTTCCGCAGGCGGTCGGTTCTATAATATGTCCGAGAATGCTTCAAAGGAGATAAACGGTCAGCTATCTATGATGCAGGATGCTTTGGATTCTGTGTTTAACGAACTAGGGCAGAAGTCAGAAGGGGTAATTATGGATGGTATTCAAATGACTACTTCGCTGATTGAAAACTATGAGACAGTCGGAAAGGTGCTTGCTGGATTGGTGGTTACTTACGGGACGTATAGGACTGCCGTAATGTTAGTTACTGCTGCTGAAAATGGTCATTCTGCGGCAACATTAATTATGCGTGGAAGAATATTATTAGCGCAGAAAGCACAGGCATTACTGAATGCTACCATGTTGAAAAATCCGTATGTCTTGTTGGCTACGGTGGCAATTGGCGCAGCTTCTGCTGTGTGGGCATTTAGCAAACGAACAACTGAAGCACAAGAAGTACAAGAAAGGTATAATGCTTCAAAAGAAGATGCTATACGAAAAGAAGAATCTCACAGGCAAGAAATTCAACGTCTTATTTCTGTCGCAGGCGATGAAGCGGAAGCTACAGCAAACCGCAATGCTGCAATAGAATCACTAAAAAAGGCATATCCGGGAATCATCGAAAAATATATTGATGAGGAAGGGCATTTGACAAATTTGATTCAGTTGCAGAAAGACCTTAACGAGGAACAATCTAAGCGGAAAAAAGAAAGCAATCAGGAAAAACTTGCTTCCATAAATGCCAAAGTTAGGAATCAAGAAGAATATGTATCAGGGATGTCGGGTAGTAAAGAGGCTATCAATGAGGCTAATGATGTTCTTAAAGAACTTCAAAGACAACAAAAGGAGGCTCAAGCTGCCGTAAATACCGACTATATAAATGCTCGCATTGAAGAAGCTAAAAATTTTTCTGATGACGAACTTAAAAAAGCTATATCTCAATGGAAATCTTCTCTTTCAAGAGTAACAGAAGAGATGATTGGGGAATTTTCACGTGATGAAGTATCTTCATTTGTGAAATCACTTGAGACATTGCAGTCTGCAAGAGAAAAGCAATCTAAAAATAAGAAATATTGGGAAACAAAAAAGAAAGAAGCTGAAACCGCTTTAAACTCCATTGCGTCTTCTCAAAAGAAATTAATGGACGCTGGTAAGTTTAAAGGGATAGACGAAGCCGTAGTAAAGAGTTACAAGGATAATGTTAAGAAGCTAAAGGAGGCTGAAAAAGAGCTGAAAGTTTACGATCCGTCTTCCAAACAAGAAAAGGCTTCTGAAAAACAGAAGAAAGAACAGCAAAAGTCTGCCGAGGAACTTCTTTCTCTTCGTCGCCAGAACCAGCAGGATGAAGTCAGTTTGATGAAAGAAGGTACGGAGAAGAAACTGAAACAGATAGATTTGGATTATCAAAAAGAACTGGACGCCATTAAAAAACAGGAGAAAGACCTGTCAGAAAAGCAAGGTGGAAAGTTGACCCCTGAACAATCTATAGAGATTTCAGCTCGTTACACTAATGCTGAAAATAAGAGAGATAAAAATATTGCTGACGTAACAAAAGAACAACTTAAAACTGAACAGCAGGCGTTGAATGATTACTTGAAAGAGTATGGCACATTCCAGCAACAGAAATTCGGCATCGCCCAAGAATATGCCGAGAAGATACAAAAGGCTCAGAATGAAGGCGAGCGTTTGATATTGAAGAAACAGCGTGACATCGCCATCCAAAACAAAGAGACTGAAGTTGTTAAAGCCAATATCGACTGGGTGACTGTGTTCGGAGAATTTGGTTCCATGTTTTCTGATCTGATTAAACCTACTTTGGAAGAAGCAAAGAAATATATCCGGACTGATGAGTTTAATAACTCCGATCAGGCAAGTCAGAAATCATTGATTGACGCTATCAACCGGATGGAAAAGTCTTTGGGCGGTGCCAGTGGAGTGAATTTTAAGAAACTTGGTGAGGATGTAAAAGCCTATCAGACAGCGGAACAAAATCGTATCAATGCAGTAGAAATCGAAACGGAGGCTTTGGACAAGCTCCAAAAAGCGCAAGAGGACTACACCAAGGCACAGAAGGATGGAACTGAAGAGGAAAAGCAGGCTACCGCGAATGCCCTTGATATAGCACGGCAGAATGCTGACATTGCATCTGCCAACGTAAAGACGCAAACGGATATCGCCAACCAGGCCCAGCAGAACATGACCGATACCGCTACTAAGCTGAAAGCGAGCATGGAGAACTTGTTGGGAGGGTTGCAACAACTGTCTTCGGGCGGATTATATAACGCATATAGTGGAATTATCAAGACGGTGAACGGATTCAAAGATGTGATAGGTAAAACGTCTGATTCCCTTAAGGAGGTTCCCATTGTCGGATGGATTCTGTCCATCATTGACGTGCTCAAAGACGGATTGAGCAATCTTGTTGGCGGTCTACTAGATGCTGTCTTGAATGCTGTTAGCGGCATTATTAGTGATGTTTTGTCTGGAGACTTGTTTGTTACAATTGGTAGGTCTTTAAGAGATGGCATAGGTAATATTCTAAATGCAATTTCATTCGGAGGATTCAATTCCTTGTTTGGCATTGGTGGTAACAAAAAAGAGGTCGAGGAAGCTATCAACAGACTGACAGAACGAAATGGAACACTACAGACCGCCATTGAGGATTTGACAGATGTAATGGAAGCCAGCAAGGGAACAAAGTCTGTTTCTGCATATGCCGATGCAAAGAAGCTGCAAAAAGAGACGGAAGAAAACTATAAAAAAATTGCACAGGAACAGGCTAGATATTCAAGTGCTCATCATAGCTGGAACTACTACTGGGGTGGATTTAACCAAGAAGAAATCTCTCGTTTAAGCAATCAGATTGGTAGAAATTGGAACGGTGATATATGGTCACTTTCTCCCGAAGAGATGAAAATGCTCCGCAGTAATGTTGACATGTGGGAGAAAATTCAGAATACAGGGAAGGGCGGTTACGGAGAACGTCTTTCTGAAAAATTGGATGATTATATCGACCAAGCAGGTAAGATGGAGGAGCTGACTAATAAGTTGTATGAAGGACTAACCGGAATATCTTTCGACTCTATGTATGATAGCTTCATAGACAATCTTATGGATATGAAATACGATGCGAAGGCGGCAGCGGAAGATATATCGGAATACTTCATGCGCGCCATGCTTTCCAATAAGATTGGTGAATTGTATAGCGATAAACTTGAAGGATGGTGGAAGAAATTTGGTGCCGCCATGGAGGATAATGAACTGACTGAAGCTGAAAGGGAGGCTTTGCAGGATGAGTATATGCAATATGTAGAAGAAGCCATGAAGCTTCGTGACGAGCTTGCCGCAGCAACTGGATATGACAAGATTTCTCAAGAATCTACTTCCCAATCTTCGACTTCCAGAGGGTTTGGTACCGAAATGACGCATGAGGATGCCGGAGAACTAAGTGGTAGGTTTACTGCTTTACAGATTGCAGGGGAAGAAGTCAAGAATCAGAATGTAATTCAATCTCAATCTCTGAACTTGTTAACCGCCAAGGCTGACACTATACTCTCTGTTAATACAGAGACAAGAAATATCGCTGACGACACAAGGGATTTGATAGCACAGTCTTATCTTGAACTGGTGCAGATTTCGGAGAATACAGGGGCAATCGTCAAACCTATTCAACAGATGCAAAGAGATATAGCAGAAGTTAAAAAGAATACAGCAAAATTATAGTCTATGAATGAATTATTGATAAATAACAAGGATGCTTACGCTTTATGGGGTGTGAGAATGGGAGAGGGGTTTCTTGATGTAATTGGGGCAGCCGTCCCCATGAAAGACTTTATTGAGAGTAAAAGCCGACTTGAACATGGGAAACGGGTAATAATTAGTAATCCTAAAGTCGATGAGCGGGAAATAACTCTTTCGTTCACTATCGAGGGTAATTCTCAGTCTGATTATCAAGCAAAGAAGAAAGCTTTCTTTGATGAGCTGTATAAAGGTGTGGTTGATATTAAGATTCCTGCTAATAGTAGTGAGGTTTACCATCTTATTTATACTGGCAAGAGTGTCACTTATGCTCAGAGCTTAGATAGGACTTTTGGTAAGATTTCAAGTAAGTTTTCGGAGCCGAATCCGGCTAACCGAACCTAATTCACGACATTGGTTTTATTGTCGTGTATAAGAGTGCCCAATTTTAGGCACTCTTTTTTTTATCCCCGAACTTTGGGTATTATGATAGTAGACATCAAAAACATATCGGGTGCCATTCTTCTTTCAACCACTCCCAACGAAGGTTGCAAGCGGAAGCTTACGCTCCAAAAAGAGGATTACATACTTTTGAAATTCTCTTTGGAGAATCCCATATACTTCAAGCTCGGAACTTACGTTGAATGCGACTTTGGACTATTTGAAGTGTGCGATTTGCAGAGTCCTACCTTCAACACCGATAACGCAGGCTATGATTATGAACTAAGACTTGATGCTCACTACTGGAAATGGAAAAATAAAATCTTCAAATATACCCCGGAGACATCTGGGCAGGAAGCGTCCTGGAGTCTGACAGCTCCACTCGACGTACAAGCAAGTATAGTCCTGAGAAACTTGAAAGCTCTTGGTTATACTTATAAAGGACAGGATTGATTTTTCCATTGACAGTACGGTCGAGAACAAGTCTCTGTTAATGACTTATGATAACACCAATATCTTAGATGCCTGTTTTGAAATGGCGAAGAAATGGGATTGCGAGTGCTGGGTGACAGACAATATTATCCACTTCGGTAAATGCGAGTTTGGCGACTACGTGAATATGGAAATCGCTAAGAACGTGGGGGAAATGTCACGCTCCGAATCCCAGTCAACCTATGCCACCCGTATCTATGCTTTCGGCTCGACAAGGAACATTCCTGCCAACTACCGTCCCGTTGACGAAGCGGTGGTGGTAAATGGTGTGGTGCAAAAAAGATTGATGCTACCCGAAGGGACTCCGTACATAGATGCTTATCCGAAAATGAGTACAGAGGAAGCTATCGAGCAAGTGGTTATCTTCGATGAAGTCTATCCCCGGAGAGTTGGAACTATGTCGGACATCACTACCAAGGAATATACCGAAACCATTGAGAATGCTGATGGAACGACTACCGAAAAGAAGTGGGACGCTTACCGTTTCAAGGACACAGGGATAACTTTCTCCAAAGATTATATCCTCCCCGGTGAGGAATTGACAATCATCTTCCAGTCGGGTAAATTGAACGGTATGGTGTTCGCTGTAACCTTTGATCCCGACGGTAAGGATGAACAGCTTTGGGAAATTGTCCGAAACGAGGATTACGGTCGCCCGTTGCCCGATGAGGTGCTCATCCCCGAAGACGGCGATACCTACGTTTTGTCAGGTTGGGATTCAACCAAAATAACAGAATTAGGACTTGTATCCGCTGCCGAACGGGAACTGAAGGAAGAGGCTGAAAAGTACATTGCCAAATCTAAGATAGACCCGAACACCTACAACTGCACGATGATGTCCGATAACGCATACAGCGAGGATGGAATGCATAATCTCTACGGTATCGGTCAAAGGGTGAACCTCATAAACAAAGCCTATTTCGAAAACGGAAGGCTGTCGAGGGTTATCGGGTTCGAATTCAACCTTGATAAGCCTTATGATTCCCCCGTATATACTGTCGGGGAAACTGCCGCCTATTCCCGCATCGGGGAACTAGAGGACAAGGTGGAAAATCTCACTCTCAAAGGGCAGGTTTATACAGGTGGAAGCGGTAGTGGTGTATATGTGATAAGAAGGAATGACTCCACTCCTGCAACTGACAGCAATGTGTTCTCGGCATTGCGTTCGTTATCAATGTTTCTTCGTAAAGATAAACCAGATTTCACTAATTACCTATTGAGGTTATTAGGAGGACTAGAGGTTGGCGAAGCCATAGACTCACTAACTGCGGGCAAGGGCATAATCGCGGATAATAAAGGGAGGATACAGGCTGACCGCATGGAGTTGCGGTCATCGCTGACCGTTTTGCGCTTAATTATCAATGAAATTCAGGCTATGGCCGGGGATTTCTCTTTCTCTGATTGTGGCACCATTGAAAAGGTTGAGTTGTTGGATGATGGCACTTACCGGCTTACTATGGAGAAACGAACAGATACAGATTGGACCACATTAGAGGAAAACGACGTATTATGTTCCATTGTGAACTCGCTGTTGATCGGAGGTACCGACTACTATACTTCTTGGTTCAGACCAGTATCGAAAAACCGCAATGATAATACTTTGACTGTAGTTCTTTATCCCGACAGCGAAGTACCGGGCGGCAAGAACTATCCACCGGTTGAAGGCTATAATGTGACTCGCAAAGGTAATGCGAAAGTACCGGATGCTGGTGAAGCTCCGAACGAGCGTGCTCAAAGCTGGCTAATATCTTCCCGTGAAGGCAGGATTATGTTTTTGCAGAATGTGTTTAAGCCGATTCTCGAAGATTACAATTATGCGTTGACTCTTGGGCGCTTTCCCAACGTAAAGATGATAGAGAAACTCCCTATCGGTTCTACTGACGTTGGTGTCATGGCTAAAATCGGCGTATTTGAGAAAATCTATGAAGCTGACCGGAACGGAACAGTTATACCTAAAAAAGTGGATCGAGGTGAATGGTCTTTGGAAACCGCCCAGGGAGATGAACCTTACCGATTTGTAGACTATGAAACTCTTTTAGAGAATCAGAAGGTAATAACTACACTGGAACAGCATACCGTCTATCATTATGGCTGCAAATGGGGATGCCTGATTGATAAAACGATTGAAGAACCTCAGTGGAACTCCGCCGGATGGGTATTGCTCGAAGGTGACAAGAACTATCACCTGGAGTTTACTTCTACTGCCGGTTGGCAGTTCTTCAAAAACGGTGTGAATACCGATATTGCCGCCGTTGTGAGTTACGGTAACCGTGATATCACCAATGTCCTTATGGCTACTACCGGTGTCGAAGTGGAGTGGTTACGGGATACCGGGAATATCCCTGCCGATAACAGTTGGAAGCCTGTCTATGTGGACGGACAGAAGCATGTTATCCGGCTGACTTCAGTTGACATGGGGAGCGAATGGGGGCTTTCGGTTAGAACAGTGAAGTTCATCTGCCGGGTATTCATCCCGGTTGGCGAAGATATGGAGACAGTAGAAAATTATGTTGGATTTAGAATTTGAAAGTTATGGATGAAATTAAAACAGATCGTTTTAGTACGCGTAGTTTTATAGTATTTCCTACGGTTGTAATATACCGATACAAGTGGCTGGGAATAATTAATCGTATCGGAGTCACAATTCTACATACTCCCCACGGAGGTGTAGAAGATTGGGAGAAGGCTGTCAAAGAGAAGACGGGGATTAAGAAATTAACAGTTATAGAACATACATAGAATGGCTATACAAACCCAACCCAAAGACGTACAGGTACATATTGATCCTTATTCTTTCCTGGCAGAGATACAGGTTCTATCCGGTAATCCTGTGCAGAACTATAACAAGGATACGAATGAGTACGAGCCGGATCGCTCGCTTATTCCTTGTGTGTTGATGCCTTACATATCTGTTCAGGACCCGGAAAGTTTGATGAACGGCAGTCAGGCAATTACCGGTGCCGAATGGTATGAAGGTGCTCCAAAGGCAGATGGCAGTAATCGTATTGTTAACAATGATGATTATGTCATATCTGCCACAGGTAAACCTACTTATTCTTTGACGGTAAAGAAGAATGTGGATTATAACAATCCGATAGAGCTGCATTGTATCTTTTCTATCACGGACAAGCGAAAGAATACCCAGGAAAAGTTTGAGCGTAGCATTGTGCTTCGTACCAGTATCTTTGATTCAAACAATTACTCTTTGAAGATCAACCGTCCCAAAGGATGGACTATAAACCCGCTCGAAGTAATACCGAATAGTAAAGGAGAATGGCTTTATTCGGTCACAGCTCAGGTGTATTCTGGTGAAGATATAGTATCTGATGCCAATGCCGCTTTCTGGTGGCAGATACTTGACGGCACAACATGGCGTGACTTTACCGATGATGAATTAGAGGTCTTTGTCTCCGGTAAAAACGCCAATGGTACCTGGGGGAAAACTCTTACACTGGATGCCCGGTTCTTCAGGAATATTTCTGTCCGTGTTCGTGGTGCGTATTATACCGGCACGCGTCCGTCTTCTCCGACTTCGGACGAGATGCAGGCAACGACTTCCATCAAAGTGGAGATGCCGGGGACATTACGTGCCGACATTCGGCAGACGAAAGGCATCAAGATCAACTCTCGCATGAATACCACTGTAGGTTACGAGTGTATATTGTCGTATAACAAGCAACTGATTGACAGTAGCAAGGATAACCTATTTATAATTGACTGGTACGCGAAATCCGCCAAGGCCGGCAGTACGGCAAAAAATGTCGGTCGCGGCAGGACGGTGGAGTTCGTGCCTTCCGCTTTTTCGTTCGATCCCTTATATCCCATATCGGTATATGCTTCAGTGAGGATGTACGCGGTAACGGCATTAGTGACTACAAGTGATGAAAAAGTCTTAACTACGAGTGACGGCAAATTGATTATAACATCTAAATATGAATAGCTTATGAATTATCTGTTAGTGAAACCTGAAGAACTGGACGGGCAGGGTTACGATTACAAGTATGCGGAACGTATTCCGGACGGCCGTGTAATCCTGCCGCTCAGTGCTTTGAAGGTGCTTTCCAATTTCAGCCCTGAAATCCTTTCGGATGACAAGTTGAAAGCGCTGATTAAAGAGCAAAAGGAGAGCGGCCTTTATGATCCTCCCCAAGAAAATGAGGGTAACAATAGTGAAGAACCGGTAACTGGTGGAAGCAGTAATGATAGTGAATCTCCGGAAGAAGATATCACTACTGAAGAATCGATCGAAAACCCAGTTGAACAGGAAGGGGGTGAGGTATGAATCTTGAAGGAAGTTTTACCCTTATTGCTTTAATGGATGGTACAACAATCAACGGAACACTTCGTGTAGAAGGCACTCCGCTTGTACAAAGGTATAATAAAGGCACGGCTGTTTTCATTCCCGATTTTGAGACGTTGGCCGAGAATAACCGTCCGACTGTCGTTGTGATCCTGCGTGATATTTCTGATGGCAGCGTCTTGATTCCTAATACGATTGAGTTTCGATATAATGACTTGCTTCTGACCTTCGGCAGCAACGGTTTGTCAACGAATGCCGGTATGGTGGGGTATTTCAAAAAGGTGGATGCTTACAGCACAACAATCGGTGGTGACACTTATAAAGTGCCTGCTCTGCGTGTTATGAAGAATCTTGTGCCCATCTCCGGGTATGATAATGACCGGATCACTGTCTCAGGTACCGTTGAGATTGGCGGCTCTTCGATTGCCTTCAATGCGCTGTCGAAGGAAGTTGTTATTCAAGAGTCTACCGGTAATCAGTATGATGTGCTGATATCTAACAATAAAGGTTCCCAACTTCTTTTGGACGGCGAATCCCTTACTGAAACAGCACGTGTTTTCAAAGATGGCGTGGAAATAACCGATTATACAGGGTTTACATTTCAGTGGGTTAAGATGCTTGGAGCCGGTGATACCAATTGGGGCACATCTCGCACACAGGCAGTCTCTACCAGTGATGTAGACAACGTGTTGAAGCTACGTTGTGATGTAAAGAAAGACGGCTCACTAGTCGCCTCCGGGTATGATGAAGTGACTGACTTTTCCGACCCATACTATACGGTCATCAAGATTACCGGTATTAGCGGTAATACAGTAAAGAAGGGTGAAACGGCAACGGTCACTCCTGTTGCCGCGAAACGTAGCACGGGAGAGGAAGTTCCATCCCTGATTAAGAGTTGGACATTCTCTCTGAAAGATAATGCCGGTGCCGCATTTATTTTGACGGGAAAGGATTCCGCGACGTTTACGGGTGTTAACGCAATAGTGACTTATGAAGATATGGTTCGTGCTAAGATGGGGTTATCAGGCTCTATTAGCGGGGTTGCATAAATTGTATGATATGATACTGACAGGAGCATTCTACTTAATAGCCGAAACGGAACGCCTTTGGATTGGTGTCAATCCTGAGACGGTATCTTTGGATGCTAATAACGTACAGGCTGCACCGTTACAGGTCCGGTTTTGGGCCGGTGAAGGGAGTAATAAGGTGGCTATGTCTGCCTATCTCACGTTCAGGGTTGAAAGTGTTGTAGGAAGTAGTGTCACGAAGTTGTTTGAGGACAAACCTGTTTCAAAGGTCAGTTCTTATGACTATACTATTCCTTCAGATCAGTATGCTACCGCTAACCGTATCAGTATCTATGCTTATGAGGATGCTGCACGGACGAAAGAGATTGATAGCAAGCAGGTGAACATTGTTGCCGCCAATCCTACGCCTTTTCCACGTTCGGATGATTGGAACGTGGAAAATGTGTATAAGAACGGAGAGTATCTGAAGGAAGACAATGTGTTGTACATGTGGACCAGCCGCGTTTCTGGAAATACGGAGATTAGCCCGAAGGAATGGATTGAAACTCATCAAGAGAGTGGGCTGTGGACGCCTTATCCTTACGACAAGTTAATTGCGGCCGAGATTGCTCTCCTTAATTTCGCTTTGATAGGCTCGGCTGTATTCCAGGATGAATATATGATATCGCAGCAGGGTGTTGATGCATCGGGCAATCCTACCAATGATTTCCGAAAGTTTGGCACGGAAGAATTTACTCCTAATCTGCTTTTGGATTTTGCCATTGGTTTGTTTAAGGGTAATAATGTCGAAGTGAATGGAGGTGTTTTCAAGAATATTCGCTCTCCAAACAATAGTTTCAAAATAAAGGAAAACGGTGATATTGAAATCGTTGGTCGTATCGAAACTTCGTTTAACGGTAAGCGTGTTGTAATTGATCCTGAGACAAATTCCATCAAAATGTATAATCAGTCCGAGCAGGAGGTTCTGACTATGTCATTCATGGATTCAGAATGGAACGGAGAGATAACAAGTATACCAAGGCTACGTATGCAAAGGATTATGTCTTCTGGTGTCGTAACAGCTTTAGCCGACGTTTCTCCCGGATCAATAGCTCTTAGGGCTAAGGGAATAGATGTCTTTTATGATATGACGATAAGTCCTCTATCTGGAATTACTTTTATAAGAGATGGGGTGGTTACAAAAAGTTATCCCGCTTCTTAATTGGAATAAAATTAAACAAAACGAGATTAAAAAATAAATGTTAAATTGGGCTGATTTTCTTGATAGAAAAAACGCCCGTTAAAAAAATAGCAAGTATGGAAAAAATAAAATTGTCAGAAGTTGGATTAACCAATGCCCCTTCATCGATTATAGGGTTGACAGTCGATCATAACGTGGCACAGGTGACTGTAGATAGCCTGTCTAAGGTTGAATATGCTTCCTTGATTTCAGGAACGGACAAAATGAGATATACACAATTAAGATACGGTTCCAGTTCTGGGGCGGGAAGTAGAATTTTGCTATTTGTTCCTATTTCCGGTTTAACAGATAAAGTGGATGCCACTGGAGTTTTAGGTAGTTTGTTTGTGTTAAGAGCAGGTATAGAATATAGTCCAATGATGGTCAAGGCCGATATCGTGTTATTTCGTTCTGCTTCACGTCTTATAAAGGACATGAATGTAACAGGTGCATGGGGAGGGGGCGACGGCTCTGTAAACTTTAAATTAGGACATTGCAATTATAATGGACAATTATATCTTGCAATAAAACTCAATACTGAATATTCCCTCACTACCTGTTTTCAAGGATTTTACACCTCAGATTGTGTATTTCGTAACGTTATTGAAGAGGATGTAACTGACTGGACGGACTTGTAATGAGATTAGCGGTCCACGCTTTCTTTATAAATTGTAGATATAGAAACGGAGTTATTCTCATGAATCAGATTATAGGGGCATTATGCCCCTGTAAAATCATAACTCAATACAAGCCCCGCCATCAATCCTATACCATAGTTTTTTCTTTCCAACAACAGTTGGAAAGAAAAAAGTTACTTGGGTGGAGGATAGATTTATACGGATAAATATGCCGGCAGATGATGGTGGGGCATATGTACCCGTTGGATCAGCAGAATTATTGTACCAACCATAGCCACTTATATTACCATCATAATTACCTACAACATTTACCCCTGACGCAGGCAATGAAGTCTGGAGTAATGCACCTGCATTTTTTAATAAAGCACTTGGGAGAATCTTAATACTATTACCTCCACTTAACCCTCGCACAAAATCCAGACTGTCAACCGACGGTAGATTCCCTTCTTGCATGATTTCCATATCTTATACTTTTAACGGGCAATATAACTCACAGTTTTTTACTCAACTGACTATTGTGTTTTTGCTGGGTAATTTTCCTGTATAAAGAATGCCCGTTAAAAGTATAAGGTATGGAGAAGCTATATTTGAATGAGGCAATAAAAGATACCCAGGTAATTGAAGCGATAAGAAATCAATTACCTGAAGCAGCTAGTGGGAAGAAGGGGTTACAATCATCATTTTGTTACTCATATAACCAGGCGATTGTAATTCCTAATGGTACAGAAAAAAGCTATTATAAAATAATAGATAGCATACAAATCTCTCATGCTATCTGTATAGAGATAATGGGAAAAGCAGGAGAAAACACTTGTGCCAAGATATATAACATCATTAATTCTGCTGCCAAGGGGATTATTGCTAAATGCACAGAGATAGAGCCAAGTGACACTATTCTTCTGTATATAGATGATGCCGGTTCTTTGTATGTGTATCGAGGTGGTCCATTTGTTTCAATGCTCAGAATTGTAACAACAACAGATTCCTCATTAAAATTAAAATTGGAAACGTATAATGGAGAAGTAAAGCAGTTTACGTTAGTCGGATGATCATAGGGGCATAATGCCCCTATATCTCACCATGTTGGTTGAATGGCATCTTCAGGAGGTGTCTCAACTACCATAGGAAATGACGCGTTACCATGTAAAAGATTAATGCATGAAGCTTTATTATTGATTGCTGAACTCTTAGCCCATACAATTATAGTACTACCATCCTTTTTATATTTCAAATTGGGATTATAAACCTCTCCTGCTTTCCCGATAAGTTGTTTAAAATTGCATATCTGAACCTTATTATCATAATTAACTACATATCCCACAATTATACTTGCATCTTGATTAGCATAGCATATCATATTCATCATAAAACTGCAAGTCATATTTGATTTTACCTCCATTACCCTAATCCATGTTGCCCCGCTATCAACCGGGAAGAATATTCGTTTTATTCCTCCAGCATTTCCCAATGTTGATAATAAATCTGTAGGCGTAGCTAAAATAGGGTTACTGTTAGCATCTACAGCCTGTATTTTTGATGGTATTCCATTTCCTAAACTTGCCTGATATTCTTTATCACTTATCTTCTCCATACCTTATACTTTTAACGGGCATCCTTTATATGAGAAAATTACTCAGTATAAGTTCAATTATCAATAGGGTAAAATACTTGTTTCTTCCGGTTGTCAATAGGGTGGATGTAAAAACTTATCAAATAACAGGTTAAGATATGGTATTTTAGAAATTGCCTGCTCCAGTTCAAGTAAGTTAAAATAATGGTTCTTTTTGGAAATATTGGTAATTCCAATTTTGATGATAGGGAATAAGGAGCTCAATTATTATTACAGATTTGAACATAGTCGAAGAAATAAGGGAAGCTATTCCCACAGTAACCTCTAAGGCTAAAGGATTAATGCCTATGGATGGATTTTTTTCTAAAACACCTCTTTCGAAGGAAGACAACATTGATGAACTGTTAACAACTGGTATTTACCCTCATGGCTTTCGCATTGTTACTTCTATAACAAGCTCATCTTATGGTATTCTGCTAGTCTTTAAAACATTATATAATTATGTAGTGCAATTGGATCTTTCATTAAATGGTACAATTTGTATAAGAGGTTGCCATACATCTCCAAGCGATGGTTCAGTTATCTGGGATAGTCAATGGACTAAAATTAGTTAGATGGGGAATTTCCCATCTAACTAATAAATTCTGTATAATGTATGTATTATAATTCTGTCCACTCAGATATATCTGTTGTTATAACATGCGTAAAGACACAATCATCGGTGTAAAAACCTTGGAAACATGTTCTAAAAGAATATTCCGTATTGAACTTTATTGCCATATAAAGTTGCCCGCTGTAATAACATGTACCTAAATTAAAATTTGTACTTGCCCCATAAAGTGCAGCACTTGCAATCTTTAAATCGCCAACCAACCTTCCTGTTACTCTAAAAAAAGACAAATCTGTTTTAACATAGAAAGGAGCATACGGTTGACCATCTACAACTCCACCCCTCAATAAAAACAATGAGCCTAAAACGCCTATAGCATCAATCGTATCTGTTAAATTAGGAATTGGGGCGATTAACAATATTCTACTCCCGATTCCTGTCGTAGAGCCGGGTTTATACTGAGTATATCTCAGTTTATTTGTTCCGGACGAGATAGCCTTATAATCCATTCTCAAAACATCATCTATCTTTGCTAGAATTTCTTTTCCAGATATATCAATTCCAACGAAAGAGGTTGGAGTGCCTACTGGGAAATTACCTATCTTTACTTTTTCCATACTTGCTACTTTTAACGGGCAACTAATATCAGTGATTTTTACCCTATTGATAATTGAACTTATACTGAGTAATTTTCTCATATGGAGTGCCCGTTAAAAGTAGCAAGGGTATGGAGAAAATTAAAACTAAAGATTACAATAATGGTTTGGAGAACAAAGACAGTCTAAGTAAAGTGAAAGCAATTGATGTTGCCGGTAATGATATACTTGTTTCTTCCGGTATCGTAGCCAATAGTGGCGGTGGATGTAAAAGGTACTTATCAAATAACAGGTTAAGATACAACAAATGGTATAGAATTGCGTCTGCTCCTAGTGGAGTTAATCCTAATAGTGTTCTTTTAAATATTGGTAATCAATATGTCAATAAGGCCGCTTCAGCTCAATTATTCTATATATTTGCTGATGGATACAGTGATAATCAATGTGTCATTCAACTTGCCAGTGGAGGGAAATGTATTTCTAAAATGCGAATATTGTATAAGGCATCAACGACTGAAGGACCAATAATTGAAGTACTGACACGGGCAGATGGAGAAAACAGTTACTTTTTTGCTTATTCATGTGGTATAGGCTTTACTTTTCAAGATCCTGTTGAAGTTAGTGAAACGCCAGATTCCGGCTATTCTGTCAAAGAATTTGCATTTTGAAAGAAAGCGGCTACGGTCGCTTCTTTTTGTACCATATCATTTGCCCGTTAAAAGTAGCAAGTATGGAGAAGATTATTATTACAGATTTGAACATAGTCGAAGAAATAAGGGAAGCTATTCCCACAGTAACCTCTAAGGCTAAAGGATTAATGCCTATGGATGGATTTTTTTCTAAAAACACACTCTTTCGAAGGAAGACAACATTGATGAACTGTTAACAACTGGTATTTACCCTCATGGCTTTCGCATTGTTACTTCTATAACAAGCTCATCTTATGGTATTCTGCTAGTCTTCTTTAAAACATTATATAATTATGTAGTGCAATTGGATCTTTCATTAAATGGTACAATTTGTATAAGAGGTTGCCATACATCTCCAAGCGATGGTTCAGTTATCTGGGATAGTCAATGGACTAAAATTAGTTAGATGGGGAATTTCCCATCTAACTAATAAATCTGTATAATGTAATGTATTATAATTCTGTCCACTCAGATATATCTGTTGTTATAACATGCGTAAAGACAATCATCGGTGTAAAAACCTTGAAACATGTTCTTAAAAAGAATATTTCCGTATTGAACTTTATTGCCATATAAAAGTTGCCCGCTGTAATAACATGTACCTAAATTTCAAATTTGTACTTGCCCCATGCGCAGCACTTTGCAATCTTTTAAAACGCCAACCAACCTTCCTGTTACCTAAAAAGACAAATCTGTTTAACATGAAAGAAGGCTGCCAAGTTGACCATCTACAACTCCACCCCTCAATAAAAAAACAATGAGCCTAAAAACGCCT